>ENA-ORXF01000240-ORXF01000240.1-marine-metagenome-genome-assembly--contig:-NODE-240-length-42230-cov-8.816597_pt1 | contig 42230 bp, 39 predicted proteins | sample MGYA00237864_ERZ511476 | MGnify/ENA primary metagenome ERZ511476 (study PRJEB26306, sample SAMN06343908) | marine metagenome | isolation source: coastal waters | place: Atlantic Ocean: West Antarctic...
GAACAACTTGAAGCTATTTTGCATTTATTAAATGATGCAAAACAACAAGAACTATAAAAAATATTGGTCACTATTATATGATTTTACTGATGCCCCTACACACGGTATGATGCCTTAGCATGACATCATATGAAGTTGCTAAATACTAGTTCAATATAATGTAAGGAGTATTACTAGATGATAATGATAGTATGGATTTTAATCCTAATTATTGTAATTGGTCTTTACTTTGATTGGCAGCGAAAGAAAGATATTGAAAAATATGAAGGAGAAGAAGCATTACCAGAAGCAGGTATAAAAGAAAGAGGTTACGCACGAAAGAAGTACATTAGAAATTGTAAAATTATTGCAGTGTGCTTTTTTATTGTTGTTGGTACGTGCGTTGTTGGGATTTTAAATTGATCTAATGGAGAAGTACTATGAATTGGTTTTTTAATTGGTTTCAGGGCTGGAAGTTACTCTTACTCATTCCAATAATTGCAGCACTTAGCGAGCTTATAAATTTGAGTGGTGGAAGCTAAAATCATATAACCCTAAGTCTTAAATTCGTGCCCTTTAGCCTCACCTGTGTACTATTGATGAGATCGGAGCCCGAACATCAACTAAAATTAGTTTTAAATATCTATTTTAAACGTCACAATACTTGGAGCACTAATGAAATCAGAATATCAAGCTGTTGTTATTGGAGGAGGCATTGTTGGTGCATCTGTATTGTTTCATCTGGCCAAATTTGGCTGGAAGGATGTGGTGCTGGTCGAGCGCGCTGAGCTGACAGCTGGCTCCACATGGCATGCTGCGGCGTAAAAGAATGCTAATATAATGACTTCACTTGAGAATCGTGCAAAGTTGGCTTGTTTATATGCGGGCGGGGTATGGGGCTTATTTTGGATCCCTCTTCGTGCGTTAGAAGACGCGGGCTTGCACGGACTTTGGGTTACGGTGGTATACTTTCTTGTACCCACGCTTTGCCTTCTGCCAATTGGAATTTGGCGATGGCAACATTTTAAGGTAGGTGGCTTCCAATTACAGATTACAGCGATGGTATCGGGTGGAGCACTATTGTTTTACGCGACATCAATCATTTATACAGATGTAGTTCGAGCGTTGTTGTTGTTCTACTTAAATCCAATTTGGGCAACAATTTTAGCACGTATTTTCTTGGGTGAGGCTATTACACCTTTGCGAATTCTTACGATTGCAATTGCAATCGTTGGTATGCTTACAATTTTTGGATTGGGAGTTCAATTTCCGATGCCACGAAATGTGGGTGACTGGATGGGCATTGCCGCAGGAATATTGTGGGCAGTCGCTATGGTACGTCTCCGTTTGGAGGAACATACTTCAGCGATTGATATAACCATTGGTTTCTTTTTTTGGTCCTTTATCTTCTCGTTTTTGGTGGCGATAGTTTTGGCGTCATCTTACGTCCCATCAGTTTCTCAAACTCTCCCTGTGATGCCATTACTGCTAATCTTCATGGTGTTATTGATTCTTCCTGGGACTTATGCATCCCTTTGGGGACCCAAATTTTTGAGTCCAGGTATAGTAGCGTTATTGTTTATGACAGAAATTGTTGTGGGATCGATCTCTGTGGCGCTTCTGACGGCAGAACCTTTTGGAGTTCGCGAAGTAACTGGAATCTTGCTAATTACATGTGCCAGCCTTCTAGAACCCATAAATTCACTTGTTCAAAGGTCAAATAAATCAGTGTGACTTTACTTAGTAACACAGCCTACCTTAAATAACTTGATAAGATTTTTCTTGAAATGCTTTTGACCCAAGTACAATGGTAGCAATCTCTTCTATGCAGCTTTGGTAGGCACTAGCGGATTGGAGCAAGTTGTTTACATTGGTCTAAATGATGGTAACTTTGGGATTGGCATCATTGCGGGCCTAGGAATGGCGATTATCGCAATCATTGCAGACCGCATGACACAAGCTTGGAGCCGCACGCGGCGCGAACAGTTAGGACTAGATATCTCTATATGAAGAATAATCAAACTAAAATAATTTTAGGAACTCAATATGCGAACTCCCAATAAACTCCCTTTAACGAGTACGCATTGGGGTACCTATCGTGCAAAAGTTAATAATGGTCGCGTTCAAGAATTACTAGCTTTTGAAAAGGACGCTGATCCTTCTCCGATTGGATCGGGTATTATTGATGTGCAAGATGGACCGACACGAATTGATGCGCCGATGGTGCGCAAAAGTTGGTTGGAGGGTGGCCCTGGCTGTCAGCCCGAGCTGCGTGGTGTTGATCCTTTTATTGAAGTTAGTTGGGAGAAGGCTCATAAATTGGTAGCTCGTGAACTTGAGCGTGTTCGGACTCAATACGGCAACAACGCTATTTTTGGTGGGTCTTATGGTTGGGCTAGTGCTGGACGTTTTCATCATGCGCAGAGTCAATTGCATCGATTTTTGAATTGTATAGGTGGATATACCCGTTCAAAATTTACCTACAGCTTTGCTGCCGCTGAAGCGATGGTCCCACACATCTTGGGTAGTTTTCGTGAATTTTTAGATACCTGCACTAGCTGGGAGTCGATCCGTGAGAATACTAAATTAGTTGTATGTTTTGGTGGTATACCATTGACGAATGGACAAATCAGTCAGGGTGGTACGGGCAACCATGTACAACGTGATGGATTGCTTTCCGCCGCGGCAGCCAACATACATTTTGTAAACATTAGCCCACTGCGCTCTGATTTGTTGGATGAGGTTGATGGTGATTGGTTGGCGTTGCGACCCAACACAGATGTGGCTCTTATCCTTGGGTTGGCCCATACCTTGGAAGTTGAAGGGCTGAGCGACCAAAGCTTCCTAAATCTTTATACAGAGGGTTTTGATCAGTTCCTACCATATTTGATGGGGCAGACGGATGGTGTGGTTAAGACTGCTGATTGGGCTGCTGATATTAGTGAAATTCCTGCCGAAACGATCCGACAACTGGCTCGGCGCATGGCAACAGAACGCACGATGATTTCTGTAAGTTGGTCGCTGACACGCCAAGACCACGGTGAGCAACCTTTTTGGGCAGCTATCATGCTGGCCTCGATGCTTGGGCAGATTGGACTGCCAGGGGGAGGATTTGGGTTTGGTTATAGTGCAACGAATTATGTAGGTATTCAGCATACAATCATTCCGGGAGTGTCCTTTCCGCAAGGGCAGAACGCAGTCAAAAATTTGATTCCTGTTGCCCGGATTTCAGACCTTCTTTTACATCCAGGACAGTCCTATGATTTTAATGGGATTAGATATCAATATCCTGAAACTAAGGTGGTTTATTGGGCAGGTGGTAATCCGTTTCATCATCACCAAGATCTCAACTTATTAATGAAAGCGTGGCAAAAGCCTGACACGATCATAGCACATGAATGGTGCTGGAATTCGCTGGCAAAGCGGGCTGACATCGTATTGCCGTGTACTACTACATTGGAGCGTCAAGATATAGCAATGACCCCACGCGATCCCTACGTCGTAGCCATGTCAAAATTGACAGAACCTAATGGACAAGCCCGTGATGATTATGATATTTTCGCAGGCATTGCTGAAGAGATGGGGGTAGGGGAGACCTTCACTCAAGGGCGCAGTCAACTAGACTGGCAGCGTTGGATCTATGAACAGACTCAGGAGCGTGCACGGACTGCAGGGATACCTATGCCCGATTATGAAGTATTTCTCCAAGAGGGTTGGTTCAAACTTGATGATCCTGTTAAACCTATTGTCATGCTTGAGAATTTCAGAGCAGATCCAGTGGCCAACCCTTTGGATACGCCCAGTGGGCGTATTGAGATATTCAGCAAAATGGTGGCTGACTTTGGGTACGATGATTGTCCTGGCCATCCGTTCTGGCAGGAACCTTATGAATGGTTGGGGAGCGTTGATCTACGTTGGCCACTGCATTTGATTTCGAACCAGCCTAAAGATAAATTACACTCACAAATGGATCACGGCCAAGTCAGCAAAGCTAAAAAGGTGAATTCTCGGGAGCCTATTCATATTAACCCAAACGATGCTACTACTCGTGATTTGAAAAATGGTGATGTAGTTAAGGTGCACAACGCTCGTGGTGCATGTTTAGCAGGTGTTGTCATAGATCCGGCACTGCGCAGAGGCGTTGTCCAGATGAGTACAGGGGCTTGGTACGATCCTGAAGATCCTTCAAAACCAAATTCACTCTGCAAACATGGAAATCCTAACGTCCTTACCCGTGATAAAGGTACCTCAAAGTTGGGACAAGGCCCAACTGCACACACCTGTATGGTTAATGTGGAGTTCTATAGACAGGCATTGCCTCGCGTGACGGCGCATGATCCTCCAGAGATTTTACGTACCCAAAATTCAAAAAAAAGGACATGAAATATGAGTAACTTTCAAGAAGCCTCTGACTTCGAGAAAACCGTTTCCTCTACTTGTCTCAAAGCTCTCTAGCCATTTAGAAAATATCAAACCCTAATCCAATATATGTCTTAATCACCTTACGTTTTTAAGATCTATCATCTAATTTCTAATTAGTCTTACTGCCTACTATACCATTTGTTACACTCATCTGAGGATTGCCTTACCGAGTAAGCCATCATCAATGGGCATAATTTACTTCCAACAACAGTTATTATTTAAGTATCTTAGGGCAAGTCATTTCTGTACATTTAATGATATATTGTTAGTATATGTTTAAATAACACCTTGGCTATCGATTTAATTTGCCAGTAATCATGACATTAGGTTTTAGGATGAAAAATTCAACATTAACTCTTGATCATATTGGGTCATTTGATCGAATTTTTACAAAACATATTTCGAATGCAATTGATGCTGTCGGTAAAGACAGGCTTCCTACTCTACTTATCAAATTAATTAAGTTCCGTATTAAAATCGATGCAGCAATTCTGATTATTTATCGGCCTGAAAGTAAGCCAATACTTTTAAATTCGACCTTCAAAGAAAAACGGGCAAAGTTAGGGTTGAATAATTATATTAATGATACCTACGTGTTAAATCCTGCTTATTTATCTTTCAAAAAAGGGGAGACCCGAGGAATAACAAAAATTACAGAAATATCCGGAAAGGACTCTATAAAATCAGTACATTACACAAATTATAAAATTAAAGAAGCTAGAGACGAGGACTTAGGGTTTTTAACAGAAGGGTGGCCTGAAAGACTTGAAGAGATATCAATCCTTTTTGATCTACCAAACAAAGAAATGGGTGAATTAGCAATATTTAAAAAGAAAATTAGTGGTTTCAACAAAAGTGATCTAAACACCTTACAGGTTTTAGAGCCATTGATTTATTCAATTTTTAAAAATCATTGGTCCACAGCGAGACAGAATATAATCTGTGAAAAAAGTCTGTCAAATAAAAATAAACGTTATGATAGTTTTGGGGAAAACACATTAAGTCCAAGAGAAATGGAAGTAGCTAAACTTATTTTTGAAGGGCACTCTGGCAATTCGATAGCAGCCAACCTTGATATCGCGATAACAACAGTTAAAAGTCATCGAAAAAATATGTATAAAAAATTAGGAATAGGAAGTCAGCAGGAGTTATTTTCACGATATATTGACTCTATCTCTCTTTAACAAATTTAAAAAAACATAACGTTATCTGAGTATATATAAAAAATTTGAAAGAATTGAATTATGATGAATATTACAAAATTTGCGTCTTTTGGTGAAAATTTAGCAGACCTTGTAAGACCGCTATTGATTAACGCTTACCAAATGGGCTCAGAGTATGAAAAAAAAGAAGATGGTAGCGTTGTGACAGCGGTAGATCGCGATGTAGAAAAACTTATTAGAAGTCAAATAAATAAAACCTTTCCAAGTCATGGTATATTGGGTGAAGAATTTGAAAATGAACGTTTGGGGAGCGATTTTATTTGGGTAGTTGATCCGATAGATGGAACTCGTGCATTTGCAGCAGGTATACCAAACTTTGGTTGTTTAATTTCTCTTTGTTTTGAAGGTAAACCAATTTTAGGGATCATAGAAGTACCATTGGCAGGACTTAGAGCCGTAGGTTTAACAGGGTACCCAACCTTAGTTAATGGAAAAAAAGTAAATACGAAGGAGTGTATAGATCTTAAAGATGCAGTTTTATCAACCTGCCATCCTGGTGCATTAAGAGAGCGAAGGAACGTTCTGGATACTTTAAGAGAAAAAACCTCTTGGAGGTTCTATGATGGTGGCTGTGTAAGTTATGTATCACTTGTACGAGGTTTTCTAGATATCTGCATAGATGGCAACTTAGATCCATATGACTTTTGTGCTCTTGTGCCAGTTGTAGAAGGCGCTGGTGGAAAGATTACCGACTGGTCTGGGAAAGCATTAGATATTAACTCAGGTTCACGAATTGTGGCTAGCGGTACACCTCTATTACACGATAGAATTTTACATCATTTAAGTTCTTAATAATTTTTAGCCTCCCCCTTTAGGGGGATTTCAGTATCTTAAACTCCTATACAAGATATAGGGACTAAAAGTGACATCATTGGGCATAATAGATTAATAAAAATTCAATGTTCTGTGTCTATGATATCAACTGTTGTCAAATTTATTTGATTTTAAAAACAAAATGGGGGTTAAAATGAATATTCTGAATAAAAAGCTATTAATAAGCATAACGGCGCTTATGCTTACAGCCGTAAGTCCAGCAAATGCAGAGAAATTAAGAGTGGGAATGGAATGCACTTATGCGCCGTTCAACTTTAAAACTGCTGACGGTGTTTTATCGGGTTACGACGTAGACGTTTCGAAAGGTGTAGCAGAAATCCTAGGATTAGAATTAGAATATGTTTGCCAAAAATGGGATGGAATGATCCCTGCTTTATTAGCAAATAAGTTCGATTTAATAATCGCATCAATGTCAATAACAGATAAAAGAAAGAAGAAAATTGATTTCAGTGGACCATATCGGGATTCTGTTGGTCAAATGGTTGCGCGAAAAGATCTTGGACGAGATTTATTTGACTCAGCTGGAAAACCTGACCCAGCAGCATTTAAAGGAATAAAAGTTGGACTAGAGAGAGCTACTACATATTCAGATTGGTTTGAACAGACATTACCATCTGCTAAAGTTGTACTCTATGATTCAAACGAAGCTTTGTATTTAGACCTGATGAATGGACGAACAGACGTTATTATGACCAACCCAATGAAAGCTCATCTAAAGTTCCTAAGTAAAGATGGCAATGACGGTTTTGAGCTTGCAGGACCTGTGATCGATGATGTTGATTACTTTGGTGTCGGTGTGGGTATTGGGCTAAGACAAGGGCAAGAACAATTAAGAGATAACCTAACTGGAGCACTAAAGACTCTTATCAAAAATGGATCTCTAAAAGAGTATGCTCTAAAATACTTCCCGTTTCAGATCCATAATGACAAATGGGCTGATTAAATATTAAAGATTAATTACGGCGAAATTTATTTATTTTGCCGTAATTTTCCAAACTAACTCTTAAGATAGACTTTAGCTAAGATATTATGGGGAACTAGTGGAAGCAATTACAGGTTGGTGGGATGATTACTTTTTTGCCTCAATAGTAGTTTTAAAAATTTTTATGGCTTCATTACTTTTAATGGTCATCTTTGGTTTAATTGGTGCGGCAGCTAAGCTTTCAAACAGTATCATTGCAAAAAAAATTGCAAATGCTTACACGATTATTTTTCGTGGAACTCCTGAAATATTAGTTGTTTTATTAATTTATTTTGGCTCAGCTATAGCTCTAACATCTTTATTTCAATTATTTGACCCCTCGATTAAATATGTTGATGTTCCCCCCTTTTGGGCAGGGACTTTTGCTATAGCATTGATAGTCGGATCTTATGCTACTGAAACATTTAGAGGGGCCTTTCTAGGTGTGGAACCTGGTAGTATAGAAGCGGCTAGAGCTCTTGGATTGTCAAACCTCCAAACCTTTGTTTATATTCGTATTCCTGAAATGTGGCGTATTGCTTTACCTTCTTTTGGAAATCATATGCTATCTTTGGTAAAAGATACTGCTCTCATCTCAATTATTGGTTTAAATGAACTATTATTTGTTGCCGAACAAGCTACCGCTACTACGGGAAAACCATTTACTATGTTTATAGTAGTAGGGTTAATTTATCTTGGTATTTCGACAGTAATTACTTTATTCGTTATGGGGCTTGAAGCATATGGAAGAAGCCATTTGAGAGCAGCAAAATGAGCTTTGATATCTCCCTTATATTAGATAGTTTGCCCAAAATGTTATCTGGGATTGGATTAACCTTCCAATTATTAATTTTATCTGGGGTTTTAGGATTGCTTTTAGCGTTCGTGTTACTTTTAATGAGATTAACCGAAAAATGGTATTTCTCAGTGCCAGCGCAAGTTTTTATTTATGTATTTCGTGGAACACCAATACTAGTTCAAATATTTATTATTTATTATGGCCTCCCTCAGTTTGAAGCTATACGAGAAAGTATATTTTGGCCTATACTTAGAGAGCCTTTTGGTTGCGCCATCCTTGCATTAACTCTAAATACTGGTGCCTATGTATCAGAGATTTTGAGAGGTGCGGTGCTAGCGGTAGATCGTGGCTTACTGGAGGCAGGGTCAGCATTGGGCTTGTCTAGGAGTCAGCGTTTTATTTATATAACATCGCCCTTGGCAATACGGTTAGGAATACCCCCCTACAGTAACGACGTTATATCGCTTCTAAAATCTACAGCATTAGCGAGTACAATTACTATCTTTGACATGATGGGCATTGCTCGTACGATTGTAGCTGAAACCTATGCTCCTTACGAAATTTTTATTTCCTTAGCCATTATCTATATGATCTTCACTTTTTTTATTCAAAAGGGCTTTGGATATTTTGAAAACTTTATGAGCCGTCATATAAAAAAATGAGGAAAAAATGACACAACCATTAATTCAAATGCAAAATGTAGATAAATTTTTCGGAAGCTTCCAAGCTTTGAAAAATATTAACTTAGAAGTACATAAAGGAGAACGCATTGTGGTATGTGGACCTTCGGGGTCAGGTAAATCTACTATGATACGCTGCATTAATCGTTTGGAAAAACATAACAGTGGAAAAATATTGATTGGTGGTAGAGAGCTGACTGATAGTGAAAAAGATATTGATGCTGTTAGACGTGAAGTTGGAATGGTTTTTCAAAGCTTTAACCTTTTTCCGCATATGACCGTATTAAGAAATCTTATGCTAGCTCCACAACTAGTGAGGAAAAATAATAAATCTAAAGCAAAAGAAATAGCTATGAAATACCTGGAGCGAGTTAAAATACCTGATCAGGCGAATAAGTATCCTAGCCAACTTTCTGGTGGACAACAGCAACGTGTTGCCATTGCAAGAGCTTTATGTATGAGCCCTGAAATATTACTTTTTGACGAACCAACCTCAGCACTTGATCCAGAGATGATAAACGAGGTTTTAGAAGTAATGGAGGATTTAGCAAATGAGGGAATGACGATGATATGTGTTACCCATGAGATGGGATTTGCACGATCAGTAGCAGATAGAGTTATTTTCATGGATCTAGGAGAGATAGTGGAGGAAGCCTCACCGCAAGAATTCTTTGAAAACCCGAAGAACGAAAGAACAAAATTATTTCTTAGCCAGATTTTGAGTCACTAATTAAAAAAAGGTTTCTAGTTATGAACACAGGCCTAGCTAATACTTTTCTGAAGCATGGCGAAATAATGGCAGACATGGCTAGATCTTTTGTTCGAGGGTCAATATTAACCAAACCCAAAATCGAATATAAGATTGATGGCAGTCCTGTAACTAATTTTGACAAAGAGTTAGAGTTGATATTAAGAGAATATATCCATGATAAATATCCGGAGCATGGTATTATTGGTGAAGAATTAACCGCAGTAAATCCAAGCGCAGAATTTGTTTGGTTGGTAGATCCAATAGATGGAACTTTAGCATTTTTAACTGGAATACCAGTTTACGGCACACTAATTTCCTTACTTCATGATGGATTTCCAATTCTTGGTATCATTGATATTCCAATGACTGGTGATCGATGGGTAGGACAAAAAAATAAGAAAACACTCCATAATGGTAGATTGATAAAAACCAGTGATTGCAATGCTTTAAGTAAAGCTACTCTATCAACTAGTAGCCCTGACTATTACGATGAGACAAATATCAATGTTTTAAAAACTCTTCAATCTGCTACTATCCAAACAGTCTATGGTGGAAGCTGTGTAGCATATGGGCAAATAGCAAGTGGCAGGATAGATTTGGGCATTGACGCAAACTTCGATATCCATGACTTCCTACCACTAATACCAATTATAGAGGGAGCTGGTGGTTTACTGACTAACTGGCAAGGTGAAACCCTGTCAAAAGAATCTGGTACAGAAAATATGCTTGCATCAGCAAACTCATATCTTCATGATAAGGCTCTAGAAAGGATTAATAACCTTTAAAAATGCGGTTTTCCTTGTTAGCCGAAGATACTTGAAAGTCCCCTAATAATCTTTTTACTTTAAAAAATGCTTAATGACTACTTTGCTCGTCTTGAGGTGCAGCGCACAGCGGATGGTTTTACTTGGACGAGGAGTTGAGTAAGATCAGTCTGTTATCTCAATTTAGGGTAATATGTCGATACACTAGTCTTGGCTGTCCCATCCACGTGGAATGAGATTCCACGGTCGCGCCCAATCGTTCGGCCACTCGCTTAGAACTAATATTGTCTGGATGAACTAAACTCATTAGAGGGCCTATATTGTGTTCACGAAAAGCCCAGTCTCGTGCTAGGATTGCCGCCTCACTGGCGTAACCCTTACCATGGTTTTTAGCAGACAGGGACCAGCTGAGTTCTGGCTCATCTATAAGCGGTGATTCAAATAATCCAGTAAAGCCAAGAAGCTCGTCTGATGTTTTGTCAGCTATGGCAAATATACCGATTAGGCGATCTATCCATTGTTTGCGCATACTATCAAACTCCTTACGAGCCTCTTCGCAACTCATTGCTCCTCCACCAATAAAATGCATTATAGCTGGGTCAGAAACTAGTGTGGTATATAAGTGAAAGTCACTGTCCTGCCAGCCTCGTAATATAATTCGATCACTGGAAAGCACAGGAGTAAGACTGGAATTCAATGATGGTTGCATAATACTTCTTCCAACTCCATATATTTTCTATACCTAGATTTTTAGTAATGGGTAAATTTTTTAAATAAATTATCTTTTTTAGACGAATACCTTTATATCTAGCTCCAAGAATAAATTTGCGATTTGGGCACCATGCATATCTCGATCTCCACGACTTCCCTGAATCTCTTGCCTATGGAAACTGAATTTTACCACCCTTAAATCCTCAAGTTCAAAACGTTTTAATGCTTTAGCAGGAGCTTTAGTTAATTGGAGAACCATTGATGTAGTAATTGTATTGCGTACTAAATTGAAAACCTTTAAATCTCCACAAAAAATATCAACGGTTATCCAAAAAGGCCCCGCATTTTTAGAGCGTATTCTTTTAACCACATCACCTAGTTTAGTCATAAGATAACTCATGTAATTTTAGTTGAAAACAGTCCATAGGCTCTTTTAACGACATCACATGGTTTAGTCCAAACTCGTAAAATGCACCCCTATCAATTTGTGCCGGTGAATAAGGAAATGCAAAAGTTGGTAAGGGTTCCGTATCTGTTAAAGGAAAATGAAGTATATAAGGGTTAATTAACTTAGAAAGCTCTGTAGCTATTTTCTGATTTGAAGCTGTAACGACTAACTGAACACCTACCTCAACTGGGTAGATTACCTCTGTCTCAAGCTCACCTAGTGCGGAATTAATACCAATTAAATGAAAGTCTAAGCTATAGTCATTTAGAAAAAGATCAGTATTTATCTCTATCTTTTTTATAAGAAATTTAGTTAATTTGGCCACCCAAACCTTAATATCTTTTACATATCTGGCATCTCTTACGATAACCATAGTAATGGTCTGGTAACCAGAAACATATGCACTCTCTAATTTCACCGTGTAGTCCGCTGAAGGAACCCATTTTGCCCCCTCAACTCTTACTTTGCGATCACTAAGTGCAGTGTATGTTGCATTAGTTACATCCAAATAACCCCCAGGCTCATATAAAATAAAGGGATCAACATTTTCATAAAGCATATGTGCTGAAACAGAATCTGGGGTACATCGTGCTTCTAAAGCCATTGGTTCAACCGTGAAGCCAGTGCTATCAAAATCAACTAATATGACGCCACTATTGGGAACTGTTGAACAAAAAGCGCCACATTCAGCAATCTTAGCCCCATGCCAAGCACCTCCAGAAGAGTCACCATTTTTTAAAGGTAAAGCTGCTATAATTGCAGTATCAGTGGCGCGGCCAGCTAATATGATATCAGCACCAGTATTTAAAGCTTCTGTAATCTGTTCTGCTCCCGCAAGAGCTACTATATTTGAAAATTTTGATAATTGTTCGTTATTTAATTTGGGAGCAGGGTTTAGCTCTGATAATTTCCTAGCATTAAAGGCCTCAGTAACGTATTCTATTGATTGATCAGAGTAAAGCAACGCAACTTTAATATTTTGTTTTAAACTCTTAGCAATCTCTTTGGTTAATTCATACATCCAATCAACCATGCTATTTGTACCACATGTTCCACATGAGCTTAAAACTAATGGAATTCCTCCGCGTTCCCGCGCTATCATTAGCTCTCGCCATTCAGATTTATATATTTCGTGAGCATACTTAGATGATCCAGTTCCAAGATAAAAAGGCCCACTATCAGTAGATCCCCCATCAATACATATTATATCTGGCCTTAACTCGAGCCCCCGTTTTAGAGCTTGGCTGTCAAAGCCCAAGCCTAACACACCTGAAGGAACAAGTACTCTAGTCGACATCTCTAATCAGGCTACAGGCTGAGGTGGTTTTTTAAAAAAACCACGAAGGAATATAGGAGCAATAAACCCGACTATAGCCGCGAGCCAAAGGCCAAGTGAAATAGGCGATTCTATTAAATAAGACCAATCACCGTCTGACAAGACCATAGCTCTCCGCAAACTAACTTCCATGTGCTCTCCTAACAAGATACCAAGTATTACAGGTACAGCGGGAATATCAACCTTGCGTAAAATATAACCTAGAATTCCAAACCCTATCATTAACAATAAATCAAAATGACTACCAGAAAGTGAAAAGATTCCTACGAATGAGATCATAGTAACTGCTGGCAACAAAATAGATGGTGGGACCTGTAATATACGACTAAAAACTTTTACCATCGGAACGTTCAAAATTAACAGAACCACATTTGCTATTAATAAGGACGCAATCAAACCCCAAACAACTTCGGGTCGCTCAGAAAACAATAATGGGCCTGGCGTTATATTCAGTGTCATTAGCAAGGCTAAAAGGACAGCAGTAGTCCCTGAACCAGGTACACCTAAAGTTAGCATTGGAACTAAGGCACCCCCAGCTGCAGCATTATTTCCAGCCTCAGGTGCAACAAGCCCTCGAACATCACCCTTACCAAATTTAGATTTATCCTTAGCAACACCTTTTTCAAACGTATAGGCTAAAAAGCTCCCCAAAGATGCACCAGCACCAGGTAACAAACCAGCGATAAAGCCTATTAATGTACCTCGCAACATAGACCACCTAGTGTAAATTATGTCTTTTATTGGAATAGTAACTTTTTTAAGTTTAACCCCAATGGCTGTCTCTTTTCCATGACTTTCTATGAAGACAAAAACTTCTGTTACAGCAAACAATCCTACGATCGCTACCAGAAAATTTACACCATCAAATAGATGTAAATTACCACCTGTAAACCGCGTCAATCCAGTGGAGTTATCAACTCCTATCATGGATATTCCGAGACCCAAGCAAACAGCAATTGCTGCTTTAGCCTGATTATTTGATCCAATACCCCCGAGGGTACAAAATGCCAGCATATACAAAGCAAAATACTCTGCTGGTCCAAATAAAAATGCTACTCTTGCTAAAATAGGGGCAAGGATCATTAATCCAACAGTCGCTAGAAGCGCTCCGACAAACGATGCCACTCCTGACAACACAAGAGCGTCTCCTGCTCTGCCTTGCTTTGCCATTGGGTACCCATCCAATGTCGTCATCATCGCTGGTTCATCCCCAGGGATATTTAACAAAATAGAAGAAATTCTACCTCCGTACATTGCCCCGTAATAGACGCTAGTCATCAGTACTAGAGCCTGAATTGCATCAAGTTCTAAAGAAAAAGAAAGTGGAATGAGTATTGCCACCCCATTTGAAGGCCCTAGTCCAGGAAGGGCACCGATCATAGTACCTAAAATACAACCTACAACTGCCAAGCCCAGACAAGTGGGTGTTAAAGCAACAGAGAACCCTAAAGCTAAATTCGAAAATAAATCCATGTTATTTATCCCTTACAACCATCTAGGAAAAGCGAACAAACCTAGACCTAGCCCATACTTAAAAATAATAAATAAAACTACAGAAAGTCCCACACCTATTGCGACAGATTCTATACTGCGGGGTCTGATCTGATAAGAGAGTGCTCCAGCGGCTACGGCTGTGGAAAATAAAAAACCAAGCGGTTTAAGAGAGTTCGCGTATAAGATCAAAATAATTACTGCCACACTTATTCTAATAAGTGTTTTAAAATTTGGCCAATTTGACTCCTTATCTGGTGAGAAAATCATCATAGAAGCAGCAATAAAAGCAACAACGGATATTAGATATGGAAATGCTTTAGGTCCTAAGGGATCTGCAAAAAATGGTTGTTCTAACTGTGTAGCACTTGCAAAAAAAGCAAGTGCTACAACAGCAATAATAAGACCGAAAATTCGGTCAGACATTATTTCATAACCCCTATGTCTTTTGAAAGGGCTCTAACTTCGGCTATTACAGTAGCTAAATAGGCTTGAAAATCATCCCCAACTTTATTGAAGGGTGCAAGACCGTTAGCTAACATAGCAGCTTTCCACTCAGGAGAGTCACCTACTGTACGTAATGCTTCTGTCCATTTAGCATAAGAAGCGTCAGATGCCCCTTTTGGAGTATAAAGACCACGCCAGTTTACTGCAACCACATCAATACCTTGCTCCTTGGCAGTTGGTATTTGTTCGAAGCCTGGAATGCGCTCATCAGTGAAAGATGCCAGTACACGAACATCGCCAGACTTAATAAAGCCAACAACTCCCGATATATCTCCAGTCATAGCAGATGTGAAACCACCAATTGTTTGGGTGATAGCGTCTGCATCACCGTCAACACCAATATACTTGACCTTAAGAATGTCTTTGAAACCTTTACGTCCTAAAGCCATTAATACTTTAAGGTGGTCAAATCCACCCGCTGCAGATCCACCGGCAAATGCATGTTTTGATGGGTCGGCAATTACGGCATCTAGGAGCTCATTAAGAGTTTGGAATGGAGAATCCTTTCCAACAACGATAACACCTGGATCAGCACCAATCGCACCTAAAAAACGAACTTGGTCAGACGTCATACCCGAGTAAGCATTTTGAGCCAATCGTGTGGCAGTAGCTGAAGAAGCCGCTACTATTAGGTCGTCGTCAGAATTTCGTTCATTCACAACGTGCGTATAGGCAAGCCCGCCTCCACCGCCAGCCATGTTGGTAACTTGCACAGGAGAGTCTACAGCCCCAATATCGTACATGATTTTTGTTATACTACGGCAGGTAAAATCCCACCCTCCGCCCGGATTAGCCGGTGCTATACACTCTGCAGCAAAGGATTGACCAATCAAGCCTGTGCTGAAAGCAACCGCCAGGGCCATTTTCGAAAATATTTTCATTTTTATATTCCTTTAAAAGTTATAATAATGACCGGTATATTTTTTTTTGACAATTCGATCATAATATATAATATATATTTTCAACCTGACACTAACCTGACATGAAAAACTTTTTATTTGAAAATTCTTATAGTCGAAGATACCAAAAAACTGGCCCAATCATTAGCAGACCATTTTGATCTTGCGGGTCATAGCTCTAGTATTGCCGGAACTGTTGAAGCGGCAAACGAATTAGTTTTACTTACCCATTATGACATAATGCTCCTCGACATAATGTTACCAGATGGTAATGGTCATACTTTTTTACGTTCACTTAGACTTCAAAAAATTGCTGTTCCGGTTATAGTTATGACAGCAAGATCAGAAATTTCAGACCGAATTGATCTTCTAGATATAGGCGCTGATGATTACATCATTAAGCCTTTTGATATTGCAGAACTTGAAGCTAGATGTCGTGCTGTCTTGCGTCGCCATGGAGGAGGAGGTTACACAAACATCATGCTGGGAAACATTGAACTAAGTCCACTAACAGCAGAATTACGTACCCCTGCAGAAAACTTTAAGCTTCGTAACCGAGAGTTAAGACTCTTGGAAATTTTCATGAATGCGCCCAATATTTTATTCACTAAAGAACAACTTACTGATCGGTTATTTAATATTTCCGAATCTGTTAACGAGAATACAATAGAAGTATATATTGCTCGAATTAGAAAAAAACTTATTGGATGTAATATGCGCATAGAAACCTTACGTGGTATCGGGTACAGATTAACCGAAACCTTTTTACCAAAATGAGGAAGCCGATATCATTAAGGTGGCGCCTTCTAGTTCCACTAATAATAACAGCGATCATTACCTCTGCACTCTTATATTTCACTATGCGTCAAGTCACAAAACAGGCGGTTCAAGCCACTCAGGAAGCATTGCTGGAAAAAGCTGTTACGTCTATACTAGAGCAAACACGTTTCACCGAAAACAATGTGGAAATAGATCTACCGTACAACATCTTTACCATGCTAGGGGCAATAAGTGAGGATAAAGTTTATTATCGAGTTGATCTCGATGGTCTATTCCTTACTGGTTATGAAGATCTAAGATTAAAAAACTTAACAGTTGATAACGAATACATATTCTTTTCCTCTACAATATTCCGGGGGGTTAAGTTGCGTCAAGCAACTGTTCAGCAATTATTTCTTGTCAATGGAAAATCACGATTAATTCAAATAACGGTCGCTCAAACCCAATTATTTCAAGAGGCAATACTTAGAGATATGTCACGCAATGCAGGGGTTATTGGTATTAGCTTTTTTGGGTTTGCTCTTCTTGTTGCATTGCTTGCAACTCGATCTTTCCTAAGACCCATAAACTCACTTGCTGGTACAGTAAGTCGCCGTGGGGCGCATGATCTCCGACCGGTTAAGGGACCAACACCACCAGAACTAATGCCTCTTGTGTTATCTTTAAATGGATTTATTTCTCGATTAACAGGTACACTACGGCAAACAGAAACTTTCATTGCAGAAGCAGCTCACCATATAAGAACTCCTCTCTCGTTGGTTAAATCAGAATCTCAGCTTGCTCTACGTAAATCCAAATCTTCAGAAAATAGAAAGCACTTACATAATATCATTGAGTCTGTTGATATGAGTATTCGGTCTGCTGGACAGTTGCTCGATCACGCACTTGTACTATACCGGTCAGAAAAAATAGACGAGAAGCGCCTTGATTTAGCTGTTGTTGTTCAACATGTGGCCGATAACCTTCAGCCGGCAGCAGATTTAAAAGATATTATAATAAAGACAGAAATTATTAATACCGGTGATATTTTCGTAATGGCTGACCGGGTGCTTTTAGAAGTTGCGTTACGCAACATGCTTGATAACGCAATTAAATATTCAAATCCTGATCAACTGATTTTTGTAAAAATGGTTTTAGACCAAAATTTTGTTAGAATTATAGTTTTAGATAATGGAAGAGGTATTAAAGGTGTGAAAACTAAAGGAATACACAAACGATTTAAACGAGGCAGTAATGTTGATGACGTGATTGGTTCTGGTCTCGGATTAGCAATTATTTCTGAAATCTGTATTATTCTCGGTGGCAGTTTTATTCTTAAGAACAATAAAGGAGTTGGTGCATGCGCAATATTACAATTACCTGTCTGTTAATCTATGTGATTAATCTATTACCCGTCGCGGCTTTCGAAATTGAACTTGAGGAAACGTTTGGTGACAATAATTCAGTTTCAACTGTACAAATATTATCTTCGACAGATAGTGAGCGTTTCAGGCCAGTAATAAATGGGTTTATTAATCGTAACCCAGAACTTTCAGTTCGCTATGTTACAGCCTCAACAGCAGAAATTTATACTGCTATTGCTACAGAAAGTACAACTTTTGACTTAGTAATTTCATCTGCGATGGATTTGCAAATGAAGCTAGCAAATGATGGTTTTACAAAAACGGTGACCTTAGCAGGAAATGAGAATGTACCAAACTGGGCTCGCTGGCGTTCTGAAGTATTTGGTTTCGCCCTAGAACCTATTGTTTTGTTAGTTTCTAAACAGGATTTTCTCGACTTAAAATTTCCTAAAACTAGGCGCGATTTACTGGCTTTGATGCGGAATAATCCAGATATTTTTATTAATAGAATTGGGACTTATGACCCAAAAATCTCTGGTGCTGGTTATCTTTTTTCAACGCAAGATTCACGCCAATCAGATACTTTCTGGCGTTTAGCTGAAGTAATGGGACGACTAAATACTAAACTGTATTGTTGTACCTCAAAAATGATTGAAGCGGTCGACAGTGGAGAATTAGCGCTCGCTTATAACGTCCTTGGTAGCTATGCAAACGCTGAGCTGCCGTCAGATAGCAATGCTCAAGTCATTGCGTTAGAGGATTACACGCAGATTCTTCTAAGAACCGCCGTGGTTCCTTTGGCATCCAAACGTCCTGATCTGGGAACGCGGTTTCTTGACTACCTTATTAGTGTAGAAGGACAAGATATTTTAGATAAATTGGCAAAATTACCCGCATTAAATAACTTTGAAATTTCTAAACTAGCAAACAGAAAGCCAATACGTTTAGATTCAGGGTTGCTGGTCTTTCTCGACAAATTGAAAAGGTCAGCTTTCTTAAGAGAGTGGGACGCCGCTTTGTTTCAAAATTGAGTTAAATAGAAAGGATTACCTATATGGGCTTAGCCCAAAAAATAACTATTTTCTTATGATTAAAACGTCACAACTATTGCGTAGGATTATAAATTGTTTGGAAATTGGAAAATACTGGTGTGTGGGTTGAGCTAAAATGAACAATCAGTATTAATTTGTATTACCCTTAAAAAATTAATAGAAACTATTTAGATTAATTGTAAGTAGAGATCTTATGTCGCAAAGATTTATTGAACCTGGAGGTGTTGCTAATGTACAAATCAAAAAGGGTGAAAAATTTAAAATAATAAATACTTTTGGACATCAAGTCGTTGATGTTTGGGCCTTCAATTCCAATAATATGTCAGAATCACTTTCAATGCATCATAGCCGCTCTGCTTTGTATAAGATGTGGTTCCAACCAGAAGATACTTTAGTAAGCACACTTTTTGAACCAATCATTAAGATTATATCTGACACATCTAGTGGAGGCCATGACACGTTACATGCCGCCTGCAGTAAGGGTAGTTATAAATTCTATAATGTTCTTGAGCCTAGATCAAACTGTACTGATAATTTAAAACTTGCGTTAGATAGCTACAATCTTGAGCTGAGTCACACTCCTTGTCCATGGAACTTGTTTGAACATGCGTTTATCAAATCAAATGGTTTGTTAGAAGATAAACCGTCAACGGCGAAACCTGGTGACTTTGTGGAGCTTGAAGCTCAAAAAGATCTTGTTGTTATATGCTCTGCCTGCCCATCTCGAGTTGGGAATATAAGTGCTTCTGACCCTAAAGGTGCAACGATAGAATATTAATCAGCTAATTAATTGTTTAAATAACTACATTTTTCGATGATGTGACGAAATTTCACGTTCACTTAATATATGCTAGACAGCGAGTTGATTTAAGGCGATATGCTAATCAAAAGTTAAAGTCAGTTTTGATTTAAACTTATTAAGTATAACTAATGTAGGAGCGATCTAATGAACTTGTCTCAGTTTTATATAAACGGTAAATGGGTAGACCCTGTAAAGCCGGAAACACTTGATGTTATAAACCCAGCAACTGAGGAAAGTGTTGGGCGCATTAGTGTTGGATCTATACAGGATGTAGATAATGCTGTGATAGCAGCTCGCCAAGCATTCAACTCATTTTCTAAAACTTCCGTTAACGAACGAATCGAACTTCTTACAGAGATAAGAAATATCTATAAAAAGCGCTTCACGGAAATTGCAGAAGCAATTATGACTGAAATGGGTGCTCCTATCAATTTAGCTAGCGGCGCTCAAGCAAGCGTTGGAATGGCACACTTAAAAACAGCTATTCGAGTGCTTGGAGAACAAAAGTTTGAATATACCCATAACAATATGGTAATTAGAAAAGAACCAATAGGTGTTTGTGGGTTAATAACACCGTGGAATTGGCCAATAAACCAAGTTCTTTCTAAGTTAGCACCATGCATCGCAGCGGGATGCACGGCGGTCTTAAAACCTAGTGAAATAGCACCACTATCCGCAATAATTATCTCTGAAATAATTCATGAAGCAGGAGCTCCTGCAGGCGTTTACAATATGGTACATGGTTATGGTCCAATTGTTGGTGAAGCAATGTCAAATCACAAAGATATAGATATGATGTCTTTTACTGGATCAACTCGGGGTGGTATCGCAGTCGCTACTGCCTCTGCAAAAACGGTAAAAAGAGTGAGCCAAGAGCTTGGGGGAAAATCACCTAATATAATAATTGATGACGCTAAATTTAATGAGTCAGTAACGAAAGGTGTTTCAGGCTGTATGTCCAATACAGGGCAATCCTGTAACGCTCCGACTCGAATGCTGGTGCCGGCACATCGACATGACGAAGCATTAGAAATTGCAAAAACAGCAGCTAATTCTATGAAAACTGGCGATCCAAAGTTACAAAGCACTGATATTGGGCCACTAGTAAGTGAACTGCAGTTTAATAAGGTCCAGGAACTTTTAAAATCAGGGATGCAAAGTGGAGCAACGCTTGTAACTGGAGGGGTCGGAAAACCTGATGGTCTAGAAATAGGATATTTTGTTAAACCTACCATATTTGGGAATGTTTCTAACGACATGGAAATTGCTCAAGAGGAAATATTTGGGCCTGTTTTATCCATAATTCCTTATAAAACAGATGAAGAAGCAGTATCCATTGCCAACGATAGTGAATATGGACTAGCCGCATATGTTGCTGGAGAAAATACTGATAAACTTATGTACTTTGCTCGCAATTTGAATGCGGGCCAAATTCACCTTAATTATGCTAGTGGAGGTGCAGATGCACCTTTTGGTGGTTTCAAAAAATCTGGGAATGGGCGTGAAAAAGGTGAGTGGGGATTAGACGAATTTTTAGAAATTAAAGCTATAATGGGATAAAATAATCTTAAGAGCTTCTTATTGTTGGGTAATATTAACATCACTCATGCTTAGGACTCTCATTGGCTGTTAGTCAGTTTTCCAAGAGTTTTGTAGAGGTGGCCTGGAATATGAGTATTAGTAGGGCTTAAAAGCAGATACGATTTTGTCCTCAGCTTGAGATTTTGATTAACCAGGAACGTTTTTCTGATGCCTCACTTGCCTAATGATAGGCCTGTCTAATCTAACCCAGATCAGAAAAAGCTATTTTCACTGATACATTTATTTATAAAGTTACAAAATAAAATAGCTTGCTACTCATACCCCTGGGGTACGTCATGAAGGTGATTTGACAAGACAGTTCAAAACTAGAAGTGAGAGAGACTTGACAGAACAAAACACAAATCAAAAAATGATCACTGGTAAAATAAGCCAAGAGTTCGTCCGCTTTGCTGTTCCTTCTGTTTTTGGCATGATGGCAATTTCATCAGCAATAATTGTTGATGGAATTTTTATTGGGAACTTCGTTGGTGCTATACCCCTAGCTTCAGTAAATATTGTAATGCCATTTATAACTATTGTATGGGGCATTATCTTAATGTTTGCCAGTGGTTCTGCGGTAATTGCGGGTAAATACGTAGGCGAAAATCAATCTGATAAAGCTTGTGATATTTTTTCTAAGTCAGCAGTCATTGTTTTTTTTGCCATGGTTTCATTAACTTTAATATCAATTTTTTTTACGGAACAGATAGCAGTTATGCTTGGTGCCAATGGTGAAACTATAGAGATGAGCATGGACTATCTACGTGTACTTTCTTTATTTTATCTGGGATTTGGATTTGCCGTTTTAATGAACTTTTTCTTACGTATAGATGGAAAACCAAGCTATGCATTTTTTGGTCTGTTAAGTACAATGATCGCTAATATATTTCTTGATTATGTTTTTGTAGCGCGTTTAGATTGGGGGTTGAAAGGTGCTGCTCTCGCAACAGGCTTAGCTTTTTTAGCGGGTGCGTTGGTTGTTTTGCCACATTTTATTGGACACTATGGGATTATTAAATTTGTTCGTCCAAAGGGCAGCTGGGTGGAAATGCGATATGCTGCATTTAATGGGTTTTCTGAGTTTTTAACTGAAACTTCGGCTGGGTTAATCGTACTGATGTTTAATTGGATACTTGTAACTAACATCGGATCAATGGGCGTTGCGGCTTTCACCGTCGTCGACTATTTAATGTATTTTTCCTTATTGATCTTTTACGGTGTAGGTGAGGGTATTTCACCTTTGATTAGTGTTAATTTCGGTGCAAAAAAATCGTCGCGAATTTCTGCATTTTTAAAAATCGGGCTTGTCATTAATTTGTTAATTGCCTCTTTGGCAACACTAGTTCTTTTATATTGGACAAAAGATATGGTTAATATTTTCTTGACTGAAGGGGAAACTGACATAACAAACCTTGCCACTACAATTGTAGGAATTATTTGGCCAATGTTAATTTTTGCAGCGGCGAATATAACTTTGACAGGGTATTTAACAGGTATGCAATGCGCTAGACAATCAGCGTTAATTGCTTTGGCACGTTCACTCGTTTTGCCTGTATTATTAGTAATGATCTTCTGGAAATGTTTTGGCTTCATGTATGTTTTCTATGCCTTACCGATTTCTGAAGCATGTGTATTTATCTTCGCACTTTTTCTCGTTAAAGGACGGTTGCCACGAGAATTAATTAGGAATTAGTGCTGAGTAAGTACTACATTTTAGTTACTTAAATAATTACTTATTGATAAAATTTATATGAACTCAATTATTGATTGTAGTAATTTTTTCTGCAACCTCTATTCCACTTAAATATGCACCATGGACTGTTGCTTGCGCATTAAGCATTGTTGCTTCACCAGCAAAAAATAGTCGATTATCCAATGTCTTGGACAACCTTAATCGTGCGTCTTTCGCACCTGGAAGGGCATAGCTGTATGAACCAAGTGTGTATAAGTTTCTTTTCCATGCAGTCTCAGTTGTTTTATGGATATACTTTGTGACGTTGTTGCCAAAAATTGCTTTCATGCCTTCTAAACAAAAATTTGTGGCAGCTCCTATTCCTTCTTTTTCAAGCTGTTCTGCAAAGCGCCCTGCAACAAACCCTACAGCTAAATTAGACTCATAAAATCCAAAATCAATTGTGCAAAAATCGTTATCGCCAACTAAGTAATTTGCACTTTGACCTTGATGGGCCTCTTGCCAGCTTGGATTGAATTCCAATCCTATCTTATTTAACAGCCCTGTTGGGAGAAGGTTGATGGCCTCTAACTTCCATTTTGGTAATTGGGGTGAAAATTTGATATGCTCAGCGGCCAAGACACCGGTCGAGACTGTAATAACTACATATTTGGCGCTAATAGATCCTTTTGGGGTTTCAATTTTTACGCCATTACCAGAATAATCAACTTTTGATACGGGACAGTTCATAACAACTTCTACGTTTGAGTGCAGGTTTTTAATAAATGTGCCCAAACCTCCAGCTACCAACCAATCACCTTTGGCGTCAGTATATTGATAAACATCTGCCGATGAGGCTACGTCTGGATCAGCGCCTAACATTGGAGCTATTAAATTTTTAACTAAGTTTTTATAGGGAGAATGTGGTAAAGTTTGTTCAACAGACTGATCCCTGCACCTAGCACCAGCCTTGTTGGCTGCCTGCCACATTTCTGTATGGTGTCTACCATATTCTTTTACTTGTGGTGGGGTAAGTAGTGTTCCGTTTGAATGCACCCAAGTCCAATCCCAATTTTTTTTGTGTAAACACACTCCATTCTTTTCCGCCAAACGTGCTAAAGGATTGATCTTAGCAGAATGTAGCCAAGATCCACCCACATCAAAAGGTACTTTGAATGTCGAATTATCTGTGATGCATCTACCTCCAATAAATGCTTCTGCTTCTAATACGATGACTGAATAGCCAAATTTCTTTAAAGTTTTTGCCGCAGAAAGGCCGGCGGTTCCTGCGCCTACAATCACGACGTCTGGATTACTTGTTGGTAAATTCACAACAATTATTTTCTCACAGTTCTAAGATCAAATTTGGGATGATTTCAACACCCTCAAATTGAGCCAGATCTATGGGATCCTCTTTATCAAGTTTGCAGCATCTACGATAAATTTCAAGCATTTCTAGTGAAACGTTACCGTGATTATAAAAATACATTGCTGCAGCGTAACGGATGGCTCCTGACCCTGGAATTCCAACTTTAGAAGCTAAAAGTATTTTTTGTTTTTTAAATTCCAAAGATATAGAAGTCTTAACACTCATCATATATTTTTCATACCAAGAGAAGCATTTAAGTGTTTTATTTCATTTTCTTTTGGGGCTTCCTTTACGTTATAAACAGGAAGAAGTGAGCGTAAATGGTCGTGATACGTGCGCACACCATATTCTGCATCAGACAAATAAAATCCATCAAATGAGTCCGAAGCCATAGATTCATTTGACCAAATAGTAAGTTGTTGATCCTCAACTACTGTCTCGCGATCAATACGGCTAGCCAGATATCTAGCCACTTTTTGTTGTCTGTCTTCGTTTGGATAGCGATATGTAGCACTACGAATTATAGATTCATCGAAGGACACTGGAAACTCTTGATAAAACAAAGACGTTTCTGGTGTCATTGCTATAACTGAATTTGGAAAAATTCCATAGTAAACCCAAGTTTTAGCCATGCTTTCTGGAAGTGACTTTTGTTTTTTAGAAAATTTCTTATAATTACGAACAGCCCAATGTCTACCCTTCGACTTAGTAAATTGACCTTCAGAGCGTGACACACCATTTTCATACGGTTCGTCTCGGTAATTCGAGCCATATAAGTCTTGTAAGCCGGGATGGGCCATTGCAACATGATAACCTTCATTGTCAACGTCACGAATTGATTTCCAGTTGACTGGCGACATTTCAGTCCAAAAACCATCAGTTGGAACCTGATTGGAGATGTTGTAGCTAGTGGCCTCTTCTTCGTAACAGCTTAACAATTCTTTAACTGAAGGTTGTGGACCCTGCTTAAAACGTACAAAAACAAAACCATTCCAAACTTCATATTCTACGGTTCGTAACGCAAATTCGTCTTTATCCAAGGCTGGAAAAGTGTCAGGTTTAGCAGCTCCTCTCAGAGTACCATCTAAATTGTAGACCCACCCATGAAATGGACAAATCAAGGCATTTTTACATGTACCCTGATCTTTTGTAACCAAACGGGAACCTCGGTGGCGGCATATATTGTGAAAGGCTTTAATCTCTAAGCTTGAATCGCGAAGAATGATTGCACGTTCACCACACAGATCAAATGTTTTAAAGTCTCCAACATTGGGAACATCAGATATATGGCATGCGATTTGCCAATGAGTTTTGAAGATTTCTATTTCCATTTCTAAAAGCGCAGGACTGTGATAGCTCCAGCCTGGAAGTCCGCTTCTATCCCAGTTTTTGGGAGGACTATTTTTGTTCGCATCTTTAGTCATTATCATATCTTTCTTTTAAACATATTATGCAAACAACACTAAGGGTATATTTATGGACGTGTTGTCGATACCAGTTCTTTTTGTGAATTGATATGAAGATTGATGCAAAACTATCATGTTTTAAAATTCTGCCAAGATCGACTTAATTCAAAATCATTTTCACGCCTAAAAGGAGTATCTGGATCGATAGGCATATCTAAATTACGCGCAAATTCGTGACCGGCATAAACTGCCATTGCAATGGTTCCTGGTGCGTAACAATCTCCAATCCTAGTGACTGATTTAATTCCATTGTCTTGCCACTCTTGCCTGCGCGCAAGAACTTTATAGTACAAGTCATCCTGACTAATTCGTGAAGTCACTGGTACTACCGTGTTAACTTCAACCCTATGTTTCGTACCTACGAAAACACAAGAAAGATCAACGAAACCGTCACCTATTTCAGCAATGCCATGATTACAAATTATAGTAACACCTAATTCTCTAAGCTTAATTTGTATATGCTCATACTCGAGTGAAAAATGCGTCCAGCCTGATACTTCAGACGCGGGAGTGACTAAGGTGACTTTAAGCCCAAGTTCCGCCAGTTGCTCGGCCAGAGCGCTTCCCAAATAGTAATGATCATCATCAAAAATTAAAACGTTATCAGTGGGAACATGGCCCAACATGATTTGTTCTGGTGAGATCATCATGGGTGCATGAATTTTAACATCTTTAAATCTGTGATGAATGCCCAGTAAGTCCAATCTCCATTTAGACCCAGTTGCTATTGCGACATGGTTTGCACCTAATTCAAGAATAGCATCAACATCCATTTTGCTCTGAGTGAATGAATCCACATTGCTCCGAGTGGACAACATCGAAGTACGATAATCAGCGACCCTTTTCCATTGGCGCAAAGGACCTAACTTGGTTTCACTTAATACTCTGCCGCCCATTTCGTTACTAGCTTCAGCCAAGGTAACATCATACGATCTATTTGAAAGGGCAAGTGTCGCTTCCAGACCAGTAGGGCCACCGCCAACCACCAAAATAGTATCTTTCGATTTAGCTAGGGGAATTTTTTCTGGATGCCACCCTTTACGCCATTCTTCACCCATGGTTGGGTTCTGAGTGCATCGCATTGGGTAGGCTACGTAATCGCCTGTCGTACACATATTGCAGCCGATACATTCACGGATTTCGTTAGAGCGCCCCTCTTGAATTTTCTTTGGAAGAAATGGATCTGCGATAGAGGGCCTTGCGGCTCCAATCAGATCCAATACACCACGGTTAATTTGGGAAGCCATAATATCAGGAGATGTAAATCTTCCAACACCCACGACCGGTTTAGTAGTTATGCCCTTTACGAATTTAATATATTTTTCTTGCGCGCCTTCTACCCCAAATCTTGACGGCAAAGAGTCATTACCCCAGTCTGCAACGTTGACATCCCAAAGATCTGGCACTTCAGCTAATGTACCAACAATATCTTCTGCCTCAGCAGGGTGCATACCATCTTCACCAAGTAATTCATCAACAGCAAATCTAAACGCAACTGCACAATCTTGCCCTACCGCATCTTTTGTATCTTCTAAGATTTCACGTACAAGGCGAACGCGATTTTCAAGGCTTCCTCCGTATTCATCAGTTCGTTGATTGTAGCGTTTCAAAATAAACTGGTAGAGTAGGGTCATAATTCCATGAGCAGCGTAAACATAAATTATATCATAGCCAGCACGTTGAGATCTGATTGCTGCTTCGCGAAACCAGCGTCGTAATGCTTTTATATCTTCTTTATCCATTCCTCTTGCTTGAGTGGAGTTAGCTGTTTCAGTCGGACAAGGAGAGGGAGCAAGTGCTGGCATACGGGAAAGGTAGTTACTAACGGATTGGCCATTATGTACTAGTTGAATTCCTGCAAGTGCTCCGTGTTCGTGGACTTTATTAATCATTAATTCATGAACTGGTAGGTCGCTGTCGTCCCAAAGGCGCATTAGCGTTGCAGGTGTTAGATCGCTTGTTGGATGTATTGAACATTCTTCTGTACAAACAACACCCCAACCACCCTCAGCTTTTACACCGCGCATTTCTGCCATTGTGCGTGGCCACCGATGGCCCATTCCATTACAATGAGGTACTTGATAAAATCGATTTTTAGTTGTCTTAGGGCCTATTTTTAATGGCTCAAATAATATTTTATGATTTTTTTCCATTTCCATATTTTTTGCTAAGCCCTTCTTACGGTGCCAATCAAATCACCCAAGATTTTTTTTAAAAAGTGTCGCCAGATGATTGATTTATAAAATTTAGCTTACACATTTGTATTCTATTTGACTGATCAGTCAACTTGACTTTATTGCGTTGAACAGAATAGCATGTTTACAGACTAAATAGTCAATTGCAAGAATAGGGGGGCAATGGCTAGTAGGTGTACTTATATTTTGATAAAAGTATTGGCCTAAATTAATAGCTATTACCAAAACTACGAAAAAAAGAATTTAATCTAGGGAGAGGAAACCGACAATGAAATTAATAAATAAATTTATAGGCCTGACCTATACTTTAGCAGTCAGCTCGTTGCTTGCTAATTCAGCTTATGCAGAAGAGCGAGTTCTCAAAGTTACTAATTGGGGTGAGTACATCGCTGAAGATACTATTGAAAATTTCGAAACTGAGTACGGAATAAAGGTTATATATGATGAATATGATTCTGCTGAATCAATTGATGCCAAATTGCTTGCGGGTAGTAGCGGATATGATGTTGTCAGTCACTCTGGTAGTGACACAGCACGCTTGATTCAGGCAGGCATTATTGCGCCACTTGATAAATCGAAGTTAGATCAATTTGCAAATATGGATCCGGCGCTCATGGCTCAATTAGCAAGCAATTGGGACCCTGATAACGCTCATATTGTACCGTATATGTGGGGCTCACATGGGGTTACATATAACAAAGAATTAATTATGGCGACATATGCCGACGCTCCTATCGGTTCAATGGATATGATTTTCAATCCAGTACACCTTAAAGAACTATCTAAATGTGGCGTATCATTATTAGACTCGCCCGGTGATATCATTCCAATGGCACTAGCCCATATGGGACTTGATCCAAATTCAACTAATCCAGATGATTATAAAAAAGTTGGTGCAATGCTCGCTAAAATTCGTCCATATGTAAAAACTTTTGATAACTATGCTTATCAACGCATGCCTCAAAAAGAATTCTGTGTGTCGGTAACTTGGGGTCCAGATGGATTGCTTGCAATGTCAGGCGCGGCCGAAGCGAACACAGGTGTAATCCTTGATTTCTTCCTACCAGCAGGGCAAGGTAAAGCACAGCTTTGGATCGATGGTTGGCTTATTCCAGCTGATGCCAGCAACAAGGATGATGCACATCTTTTCTTGAACTACATGATGCGTCCAGAAGTTGCTGCTGCTGACAGTAACTACACTTGGTATGCAACTGCAAATCTAGCAGGGAAGAGCTTAGTCGACGAAGAGGTCACATCTAGCCCAGCTGCTTTTCCAACATCTGATCAAGTTGATCACATGTACACAACTGCAGTTTTACCACCAAAAGTTAAGCGTCTTCAAACAAGAACCTGGACTAATTTTAAAGCGGGTAATTAAACTCATAAAGATTTGACGGCGGTAATTTCATATCGCCGTCTTACTTTTATCAGTAATTATAAATAGTGAGATTTGATTTGATAGAAAAATCGAACGTAGATGATACAACTTGGCACACTGACGACAAAACTAAACCACTTGTGCAGATTAAAGGGCTAACAAAAAAGTTTGGCGATGTTATAGCAGTCGATAATGTCGATTTAGACATATACCAAGGTGAACTTTTTTGCCTCCTTGGTGGTTCTGGTTGTGGTAAATCAACGCTTTTAAGAATGCTTGCTGGATTTGAATATCCAGAGGCCGGAACGATTAGTATCGATGGTATGGATATGTCTAACGTTCCCGCTTACGAACGCCCAACTAATATGATGTTTCAAAGTTATGCGCTTTTTCCACATATGACAGTTGAAAAAAATATTGCATTTGGTCTTCAACAAGATGTTATGCCTAAGGATGAAATTGCAGATCGTGTTCATGACATCCTAAAATTGGTTGAGCTTGAAGGGTACAAAAAACGCAGACCTCAACAGCTCTCTGGAGGACAACGCCAAAGGGTAGCATTGGCAAGGTCGTTGGTTAAAGAACCAAAGTTATTGTTGTTGGATGAACCTCTGGCAGCTCTTGATAAAAAGTTACGCAAGCAAACTCAATTCGAACTTGCTAATATTCAAGAACAAGTAGGGGTTACCTTTATAGTGGTAACTCATGATCAAGAGGAAGCTATGACTTTGTCTTCGAGGATGGCCGTTATGGATGCTGGTAGGTTTAAACAAATTGGGACACCTACAGAAATTTACGAGTTTCCTGAATCTAGATTTGTTGCTGACTTTATTGGTTCTGCTAATATTTTTGAAGGTCGTGTAAGCGAAGATGGTTCAGATCATGTCCGAGTGTCTACTAATGTTGGAGAGGTGTATATAAACCATGGCCAATCAGTTGCGGAAAATAAACAAATTTGGGTTGGTCTAAGACCTGAGAAGATTCACCTCAGTATAACATCACCTAAAAATACAGGGCCCAATCAAATTATGGGGCAGGTTGAAGACATAGGCTACCTTGGCGAAACGTCTATTTACAAAGTTCGTCTTCAAAATGGGCAAATTGTTGATGTAACAGCACCCAACCAAAGACGACCGATGAACCGCACTCATAGCATTACTTGGGAAGATACAGTATTTTTGAGTTGGGAACCTGAGAGCGTAATGTTGCTAACCTCATGAATGAGCAAACCAAAAGTGTTAATAGAACGAGCGCTGAACCACGGAGCTTGTTGCCTAGCCGCGTTGGTCGGCAAATTCAGAAACATTGGCGGTTAATTGTAATAACTATTCCTTTCGTTTGGCTTTTATTATTTTTTCTACTTCCATTCTTTATTGTTGCAAAAATTAGTGTTGCAGAACTAAAAATAGCGAGCCCGCCGTTTTCTAATATGTTCGAGTGGACAGACGGTGGTATTGTGACAGTACGAATTGTTTTCGACAATTTTATTTATATCATGACTGATAATCTTTATTTTGATACTTATCTAAACTCAGTAAAAATTGCGGCAGTTTCGACATTCTTTTGCCTCTTGTTTGGTTACCCTATTGCCTATGGGATTGTTCGTTCTGGTCCATTAGCAAAGCCAATTTTTCTTTTCTTAGTTATCTTACCATTTTGGACATCTTTTTTGTTACGCGTTTATGCTTGGATGGGACTGCTTTCGGATCAAGGTACTATTAACAGTATTCTAATAGCACTCGGAATTATCAATGAACCTATTCAAATGTTGTATACAGAATTCGCTGTCTATATCGGTATTGTCTATACATATATGCCGTTCATGATATTACCGCTTTACGCCAACCTAGAAAAACTCGATGGCAGTTTAAATGAGGCGGCAGCTGACTTGGGATCAAGGCCGACTAACACCTTTTTTAAAGTAACACTGCCATTAACTATGCCAGGTGTTATCGCCGGCTCATTACTTGTATTTATTCCTGCAACTGGTGAATACGTTATTCCTGATTTACTAGGGGGTGGTAATGTTCAAATGATTGGTCGCGTTTTATATAATGAGTTTTCGCGAAACACTGATTGGCCTGTGGCATCAGCGGTTGCTCTCACTATGCTCTTCTTGCTTGTATTGCCTATTATAGTATTTCAGTATTATCAGGGCAAATCGACGGGAGGAAAATAGAATATGCACGGTAGGCGCTCTCGTTTCCTTACAGTTATGATTACACTTGGGTTAGCATTTTTTTATATTCCAATGATCCTTTTGGTCGTCTATTCGTTTAACTATTCTAAATTGGTTCCAGTTTGGGGTGGTTGGTCAACTAGATGGTATAAAGTTCTTTTTGCATCTGAAGAGGTATGGGGCGCGGTCAGTTTGAGTCTTAAAATTGCACTTGTGAATGCAAGCTTTGCCACAATCTTTGGTTTATTAGCAGCCTTATCAATGGTACGATTTGGTCAATTCAGAGGCCGCACTTTGTTTGGTGGGATGCTTGTGGCCCCCTTGGTTATGCCTGAGGTTATAACAGGTCTGTCTTTGCTAGTTTTATTTATCACGCTAAGACAAGTTTTTGGTTGGCCAGAAAATCGTGGATTTGCTACTATTACAATTGCTCATATAACATTTTCGATGGCCTATGTGGCGGTTACTATTCAGGCTCGACTAACAGGAATGGGGCAATCGTTGGAAGAGGCTGCATCTGATCTAGGTGCCAAACCCTTTAAAGTTTTGACAGCGATTACAATTCCGCGTCTGATGCCAGCGTTAGTTTCAGGTTGGCTGTTGGCATTTACTCTTTCTCTTGATGATTTAGTGATTGCTAGCTTCGTAACTGGACCAGGTGCTACTACATTACCCATATTAATTTTTTCTCGAATTCGACTTGGGTTACGCCCTGACATAAATGCCTTGGCAACAATCATTATATTGGTTGTTGCAGTTTGCATAGCAATTGCGGCACTTATCATGTTTCGCCAACAGAAGCGTGATCTTTTAGATCAACAACTTGCTAAACACGTAAAATGACGTTTTAAATTAATCAAATTAATTTTATTAGGGAATAGAAATGGCGATTTCAAAATTGACTGCAAACGGACCAAACCTTGAAACGCTGAAAAAGTGGGATCGCACGCATCAAATTCACCCATGGGCGGCTATCGATAGTTGGAGAGGTTATGATAACATGTTTGTCGCATCTGCTGACGGAATCTATATGTGGGATGGTTCTGGGAAGCGCTACATTGATGGACCAGGTGGAATGTGGTGCAGCCAAATTGGGTACGGCAGAAAAGATATGGCCGAAGCAATTGCCACACAGGTGGAAAAATTATCTTACACCTCCCCATTTACAAATTCGTCTGAACCATCTGTAATTTTGGCAAAAAAAATTGCTGACTTGGCACCAGGCGATTTAAATAATGTGTTTTTTACAACAGGTGGATCGACGGCGGTAGATACTGCACTTCGCACAATGCAATACTTAAACAATCGCCGAGGGCTTCCTGAAAAAAAGATGATAATCGCAAGAGAAAAAGGATATCATGGATCTACTTACTTGGCGCATTCTGTTTCAGGTAAAGACAGGGATAAATCTCATTTTGATTTTGATACTGAGCTTGTTCACTTTTTGCCAGATGTGAATCCATATTGCCGACCAAATGGTATGAGCACGCAAGAGTGGTGTGATGCTAAAATAACAGATTTGCAGACTGCCATTTCTGAGTTGGGTGCTGATAAAATTGGAGCATTTATCGCAGAACCTATTCTGAGCTCTGGTGGTGTAATTGTGCCGGCTGCTGGATATCAAAAAAGAACTTGGGAAATTTGTCGTAAAAATGATATTCTTTACATTTCGGATGAGGTTGTAACAGGGTTTGGCCGTTTGGGTCACTGGTTTGCATCAGAAGCGGTTTTTGATTTTGTCCCGGACATTATCACCTGTGCGAAGGGACTAACATCAGGATATTTACCGTTGGGCGCGTGTATCATTTCAGATCGTGTGATGGAGATTTTGAGCCAAGGTGAAGAACCATCTGCCTTTACAAATGGCTATACCTACTCTGGCCATCCAGTATCTTGTGTTGCAGCGTTGAAAAATATTGAAATCATTGAAAATGAAAAAATTCTGGAAAATGTTCGCAATGTATCACCCCATTTCCAAAGGCGTCTAAAAGAACTTATGAAGTACGACATTGTTGGAGATGCTCGTGGTATGGGTTTACTTGGTTGCATTGAATGCCAAGCTGATGACCTTGAAGCAGAACGTTCTCTGGGATCAAGGGTTGATGAGGCTTGTGAAGAGCTGGGCTTGATAGTGCGCCCCCTTATCAACATGGCTGTTTTCTCACCGCCACTTATTATTACATTGAAACAAATTGATGAAATGTTTGATATTCTTGAAGCAGCTCTTATTAAAGTGCAAAACGAATTAAAATTAAATTGAAATGCCCTATTTTTTTAAAAGACAATGCAGTTTTCAGAGGCTTTGAAAATAGTAGTTTTTACAAGCTCAAGTTTTTATCGGCGTAGAGAAAAAGGGCGGATACTTTGCCGCCCAAATTTAATTATTTTTTTATACGTCCAAAAGCCTCAAAGCAGCCGCCAGAATGTCTTCTGACAATTGGTGATCGCCATTTTTGTGTGCTTTTTCACCTTTAGTTCTAAGTACTTTCGCAGCTTCAATTATAGCTCCATGTTTAGTTGAGTCTAATTCTGAAATTGCTTGATCTACGTTACTGATTTTCATTGGGCACGAATATGAAAACGCAAATGATGGAAATATTCCTATAGTTAAGATAAGTATAACAGTCTTTAGATTCATAGTTTTCTCCTGATTAAAATTACGTACTTTATGATACACAAAAAATAATCATATTAAATTGTGAACAATTGTCACATCAGTAAAATTTTTCTGAGAAATTCATTGTTAAATATATTGCCAATGAAGCCAAAATATTGTGAGATCAATATATTAGGCTACAATTTTTTTTATTTGTATGTGACTACTGTGGCACTTAAGGAGAAATCAAGATGACCACACCCAATAAGAGTACTGTCGAACATAATAAAGAAAACTATGGAGATCTTCGACCTAAAGACAGCATTTCTTATGTAAAAGGCTCTAAAGTACCTCCTCTTGTTTACGCTACTATACCGCAGCTTTTGAAACAGTCTGTAGCCCAATATGGATTAAGAGACGCGCTCATTTTTCCAAACCATAGATTGAGCTATTACGACTTTGACCGTGCAGTTGATGCCTTGGCGATCGGTTTTCTGGCTCTTGGATTAAATAAAGGTGATAGACTAGGTATTTGGTCACCTAACCGTCTGGAATGGGTGCTAACACAGTTTGCGACCGCCCGGATCGGCGTGGTACTAGTTAACATTAACCCCGCCTATCGGCTTTCAGAGTTGGAATACTCTTTAAATAAGGTCGACTGCAAAGCCCTAGTCTTAGCAAAGAGTTTTAAAAGCTCTGAGTATCTTCAAATGATCCGTACCTTGGCACCAGAAATAGACACCTGTTGTCGAGGTGAACTACAGGCCACAAAGCTACCCAACCTAAGGCATGTGATTGTTATGGATGATGTTGAAGGCTTTGCTGGGTTATGGTCATTCAAGGATATTACAGCTCTAGGGGGTTCTGCCGAAAAATTACAACTTATTGAAATAGATAAAAATTTAACGCCTGATGATTCAATTAATATCCAATTTACCTCTGGAACGACTGGGCAACCAAAAGGGGCAACTTTAACTCATTACAATATAGTTAATAATGCAAGCCTAACAACAGACAGAATAAAACTCACTGAAGCCGATCGCTTGGCAATCCCCGTACCACTTTACCATTGTTTTGGGATGGTAATGGGGGTTCTTGGCGCAGTGAGTAAGGGCGCTGCAATGGTCTTTCCTGGTGAGGCATTTGATGCCGAACAAACATTGGATACACTTGCTAAAGAAAAATGCACTGCTCTTTACGGGGTTCCAACAATGTTTGTTGCAATGCTTCAAGAGCTGGATAAGAGGTCAAGGGATCTTTCTACATTGCGCACAGGGATTATGGCTGGGGCACCGTGCCCTGTAGAAGTGATGAAAAAGGTAAATAATCAAATGAATATGAGTGAAGTCACAATCTGCTACGGGATGACTGAAACCGCGCCAGTTTCTTTTCAAAGCTTTGTTGATGACTCAATTGATAAGCGCTGCGAAACAGTTGGTCGTGTCCATCCGCACTTGGAAGTAAAAATAGTAGACGTACTTGGCGAAATTGTTTCTGTTGGTACAGCAGGCGAAGTTTGCACTCGGGGCTATTCAGTAATGAAAGGCTATTGGAATGACATCAAAAGGACCAATGATGTAATTCATGATGGTTGGATGCACACGGGAGATTTGGCAACTTTTGATCAAGAGGGTTTTTGTACTATAACAGGTCGCCTTAAAGATATGATTATCCGTGGTGGTGAAAATATCTACCCACGTGAAATTGAAGAGTTTTTATTCTCACATCCGAAAGTTCGTGAGGTGCAGGTATTTGGGGTGCCAGATAAAAAAATGGGCGAAGAAGTATGTGCGTGGATAGTTCCAATAGCAGGGTGTCATGTTGAAGAAGATGAATTAATCCAGTTTTGTTTGGGACAAATAACCTATTTTAAAATACCGAGATACTTTAGATTTGTTGACGAGTTACCAATGACTATCACTGGTAAGCCTCAGAAATTTATTATGCGAGACAGAATGATTGAAGCTCTCAGTACAAAAATCTCGAGCGGCGGATAGTTTAATAGAAATTACAAAATGCAAAATAGTAATTTAGGATTTGGAGACTGTATCATGATCGTCAACTCGCACGTAGTCCTCTTTACTACCGAAGTTTTCACCATCTTTTAGAAGGCCAGCCCCTGGTATAAAATTAACCTCTAAACGTATTCCGTCTGGATCTTCAAACAGAACATAGTAATATCCTGAAGCCCACAGACATGTTGTTAAATTATCTAGATAATTCCAATCTTTTTAAAACGTCCGAAATGACGAGAATCTCTACGATGCCAATGGGTGTGAAAAGAAAAATAGTTTCTTGAGCTCGCTTAATTAAACCAGACTGGGATAAGTAGGAAGATGAATTGTGTGTTTTTTACGTAAGCTTGCGTCGAGTTGTTGATCAAAGAGGGCGGCAGAGCGTTTTGAGAGGATTTCCTCTTTGCGTTTAGTTGCCTTTTCTAGCAGATTTGGTTTTCCAAGCTCAACCCATTCTTTGGGTGAAGTGCGGTCACCCAATGTTGGATAGACATAATCCGATTGCATACGTTTGAGAGTTTGATCTTCACCAAGATAGTGACCGGGTCCGCCCATACAAACCTGCGCTATTTGATCGAGGGCGAGGGTTTCGTCAGTAACTTCAATCCCACGTACACATCGCAAAGCTTGTCCGATGATGTCGTCACTAAGGATTAAGCTTTCGAGACAAAACCCAAGGAGAGAAGCGTGCATGCCTGCGGCCTCATAAACCATGTTGAGGCCTGAAAGTCCCGCCATTACGTTTGAACACATTTGTTCCCAACCCGCTTGCATGTCTGGCATTTTGGAATCTGATGCGCCACCTGCAGCACCTCCTGGTAAATTATAGAATTTGTGCATTTGCGCACAACCTGCTGTGAGGAGTGCCTGTTCACCAGACCCAACAGACATGGCACCGGTGCGCAAATCAAGGCCAAAAGGCCAAGTGCCAAAGATAGCGGGGTGCCCGGGAACAATCGCGTTGACATACACAAGACCAGCAAGACATTCGGCGGTCGCCTGAGTAATTGCGCCTGCGATGGTTGAGGGGGCTGTGGCGCCTGCCATGCCAGCAGACAGCAACAGCACTGGCATACCGCCACGAATGCATGCCTCCATCACTTCACAACTTTCTGTCGCGAACTTCATAGGCGGCACAACAAAGCAGTTGGAGTTAGAAACAAAAGGACGTTCGCGGTACTTTGCCTCTCCACCAGCGATTTCATAGAGCATTTCGAAAGCGCCAGGCACGAAAGATGGTTCAGTGAAAGATGTACCAAGATGTTTGGTTGTGCCAGATGTACATGCGTAAATTGTATTTAGATCCATCTCGTAATTGTTTGGAATGTCACGGCAGATCATAGGACGCTGTAGAAAGTGCACGTTATCGAGTTTATCTACGATGCATGCGGCATCATGCAAATCTTGGACGGTGCATTCGCGGTATTGATTGCCGTGGACATCGACAATGTGCACAGCAGCGCCTGCGGTACCATAATGAACACGGTTGCCTGAAAGTGTGAGATCATTTTTGCCGTCACGACTGAATAGGGTAACCTCGCGACGTGCTTTGGAAAGCATGTCTTCAACAAGTGCACGTGGAAACCGGATACGACCATCTTCGCCTTGGATTGCGCCAGCATTTGTAAGAATTTTCACACCTGATGGTGGGGCATCGGCAAGACCAATGGTTTCGAGTGCATCAAGAGCAGCGGTATGTATTTTCTGAACATCCAGATCAGAAAGTGGCTTGTACGTACCACCTTCTATGCCTGCCCTAATAGGACGAACATCGTCTGCAAGAGGGGCTGAGCGAAGAGCCTGTCGGGCGATGCGGCCACCGGAACGACGTGAAAGAGTTGAAGACATTTTTATACTCACTTTTATTAGGTAAGAGTTTACGGTTTTGACGTAGTAAACCTGTTGAGCAACAGGTGTTGTACTAATGGTTCGCTACTTCGATATAGCCAACCACTCATGGTTTATAATCGTATTCTCTTATTTTATTATTTCAAAATTGTTACAAATTGATCTATGTGAAATGCCTGTTTGCGGCAGAATCGTCGTTTTTAGAGTTTTGAAAGGATATAATTAGAACATCAGAAGGCATTTTGTCTTCTTGGTAACATAAACTTCGCGAAAGATGGCCTTTTGTACTGAAGTGGTAGGTTCATTGGTGGCGGTTTTGTTCTTCGCAAAAGGTAATAGTTCTCTAGCTAAGCACATGTTTTCTGGGTAAGTGAAAGTTTCAATCAAAACTAGGGGAAAACTAATGCGCATTGGCTTTATTGGACTAGGTACTATGGGAGGGGCAGCAGCCTTGAACTTGATAAGGGGTGGCCATCAATATGGGTGCAAACGGCAACGGGTCGATCACTAAGTTAGCGAGCAATCAGTTATGGGCTATTCATGCCACAGCCATGGGTGAGGCATTGGTGATGGCCGTGAAATCTGGTGTTGATCTGTCGCGAGCTTGGGATGCACTCAAGATCGGCGCAAGCAATAGTTGGTGCATGCATCATGACGCGCCTTCAGTATTTTCTGGTCACTATGACCCATCTTTTTCGTTGGACCTCTGCCAAAAAGACCTGCGGTTAATAATGGAAGCCTGCGATGACGCTGGAACCGCAGCACCAGTCACTCGGCTCGTTTACGATAAGTTCGAAGAAGCGCGGAAAAAATACGGAGGCGATAAAGGTGAACTTCATGTTGTGAAATTGGAGGAAGATGCTGCAGGCATTTCGCTTCGCCTCGACGGTGATTGGACACCGCATTGGGAAAAGTAGTTTGGCGGTCTTAGTGCCGCTTTTAGAAACGCATATAGGAGCCTGAGTGAATGAAAGTTTCTTGATGATGTCTAAAGAATTTTTTTCCAGAGATATACTACTAATACTCCAACAAATATCCAAAATATACGTTTAACCATTTCGCTTATATTTCCTTTCAATATTATCTTCCATTTTACAATAGTATAGTATCTATAAACTGATTGCCTAGATATACCTAATTGTACAGTTATGACTTTTTTAGGTATGCTCTCCGTACGGAGTTTAGCTATAGTAATGTGGTCTACAACCTTGTTTTTTTTCAGTACTTACTCCTACTTTTGCTATGCTGTCTGTTCTACATATATGGAGTGCTGAAAGCTCGAACCAGCTCGATTGAAGTGAGCCTTAAGGACTTGATCTTCCCCTATAAGATAAAATCAAGAAAATTGCCAAATCACCCCGAATAACGTGCGACCACTTGAGCCTTGAGGGCGTGAGCGCTATATTGCAATTTGTAAATGGGGGGCAGGATGCCAGTATTTTTAGATGCAAGTGATCAAAACTTTGAGGAGAGTTTTGTAAAAATTCTGGATGCAAAACGCGAAGATAGCCCAGATGTTGATTATGTAGTTTCTGAAATTATTGCGGATGTACGCGCACGCGGTGATGCAGCTTTGTTTGAGTTGACTAAAAAATTTGACCGCCTAACACTCACTACCGAGACTTTGCAGATTTCTAAAGACGAAATGGCGGAGCATATTTTAAAAGTTCCAGACGAAGAGCGGACTGCCCTCGAGTTAGCGGCGCAGCGTATCCGTTCTTATCACGAACGCCAATTACCTGAAAATGCTATGTGGCGTGAACCAAACGGTGCTGAGCTAGGATGGCGTTGGACGCCAGTTTCTCAGGCAGGGCTATATGTGCCGGGTGGGCTTGCCAGTTACCCGTCATCAGTCCTGATGAACGCTATTCCAGCAAAAGTTGCAGGGGTGGGCCGTCTCGTTGTAACATTTCCTACGCCAGACGGCGTAATCAATCCTTTGGTTTTGCTTGCTGCACAGATTTCTGGGGTTAACGAAATTTATCGCATTGGCGGTGCTCAGGCCGTCGCTGCACTGGCCTATGGTACTGAAAGCATCGCACCAGTGGATAAAATAACTGGTCCAGGAAATGCATTCGTGGCTGCAGCCAAGCGGCGGGTTTTTGGCAAAGTGGGGATCGATATGATTGCGGGACCTTCTGAGATCTTGGTTATTGCTGACGGCGATAATAACCCCGACTGGATTGCACTTGATTTACTTTCGCAAGCCGAACATGACGAAAGTGCGCAATCCCTTCTGATTACGACAGATGCCGCCTTTGCAAATGCTGTTGCCACAGCTGTTGATGGAAGACTGAAAACACTCCAACGTAAAGCTATCGCTGGAGCAAGTTGGAGAGATTTTGGAGCTATTATAACGGTTGCTTCTCTGGATATTGCTGCTGAGCTTGCCAATAGGATCGCACCTGAACACCTAGAGCTCTGTGTTGCTGATCCGAAAGCACTTTCGAAAAAAATACACCATGCAGGTGCAATATTTCTTGGGGCATGGACACCAGAAGCTATTGGAGATTACGTTGGTGGACCAAATCACGTATTGCCAACTGCGCGCTCTGCACGCTTTAGCAGTGGTTTATCTGTGTTGGATTTTATGAAACGCACAACTCTGGCCTCGATGAGCGCTGAGGCTCTACGTGACATTGGCCCCGCAGCAGCAACGCTTGCAAAATCAGAAAGCCTTGAGGCGCATGGCCTGTCTATCACGGCGCGCTTGGATAAGCTAAACCAAAGGTAAAATTCCTCTAAACAATCACTGCATAATAGAAATGAACCTGACTATGAAAACTATACAAATTAATACAACGCCTCTGAGAACTCTCTCTTACTTAGTAGATGTAGGGTTAAGAAGGCAGAAGATATATTACAAAACAGGCTAGAACCAAAAATAAAAATATTATGATTCTGACAAACCATTTCAATATTATCTTCCACATTACAACTGTAAGCTCCCATAATTTGAGATTTAGTTTAAGGGAGTAGCACCAGTTTCCATCCGAATAATTTTACCATCCTTTAACATGATAACACCCATAACGGCTTCTTTTGTGTCATCTGGGTAGGACATGAAATCATGGGTCACCAAAATGTCATCGTTTTCAAAGACACATCGAGATGACTCCTGAATAAATTTCTCGTTAGCCATCATACCAGTAGCCATAGAACCCCATTCGCTTTTGGAAAACTCATTACCTGTTTTGTGAAAAACAAATACAGCATCGTCGTGAACAAGCTCTAGATAAGCGTCAACATCTCTATCTGTCATCGTCTTAAGTAGTTTGTCGTAAATAGCCATTAATTACTCCAATCATTTATTGTTGTTAATATCTTATTTTAAATAAGACTTTACCCGAACCCCTTTGAGTTCCCTTTGTTACTGATTATACAAATTTAGGGTCTTTTTTTGTTTAGTTCTTTTTTCTAGTTACTTTTAATTTTAAGTTTTTTAATGGATAACCTTTATCATATGGAGTTAATATATCATATGTAAATTTACCATTACTCATATAGATTGTACCATTTGATATAACGTCACTTTTATCAGCATCATGACCATCTAAGTAGATATCAACAAGACCGTCTTTGTTGAAATCACCAAACTTAAAGTCATTAACCCAACAGTTATAACTACTACCCTCATGCGTCGACCAGTCTGATTTACTTTTTGATCCAGCACAAAACTCATCGTGTAGTACTGTTCTGAATTGTCCATTGCCAATATTTTCTTCAATAGACATGCCAGCACCAGAATATAAGTTCCCGACAAGACTTCTCACAACATCTAAATCATCATCGCCATCTAAGTCCACAACTGCCATTGCGGGAGTGGATTGGTAAGCAAACCCCGTAGTTTTTGTAAACATATCATCAAACTCAAAACCACGTTCATAGAAATTACCAGTTCCATTGTTTAACAAGATTCCGTTAAACGCACTGTTACAATGAGATTTGCTGGTACAACCTGACATTTTATCCTGAGAACTCCACTCTTTAACCCAAGAAATTTGCCTTGAACCCCACACTAAGTCTAAATCTCCATCATTATCAATATCCCCAAGTTCGGCGGTCTGTCCCCATTGGTCGCCACATTGACGAACTTTCATATGTCCATCACCTTGGTTTTCGTAACAATATATAAAACCGTTTTCTGTT
>ENA-ORXF01000241-ORXF01000241.1-marine-metagenome-genome-assembly--contig:-NODE-241-length-42150-cov-15.111021_pt1 | contig 42150 bp, 39 predicted proteins | sample MGYA00237864_ERZ511476 | MGnify/ENA primary metagenome ERZ511476 (study PRJEB26306, sample SAMN06343908) | marine metagenome | isolation source: coastal waters | place: Atlantic Ocean: West Antarctic...
GAGATTTTTACACGATCATAAAGACTAATTACAGCAAACCTTACTAATATCATCTAAGGGAATGGAAAGGGAGTTTTGAATGCGTAACGATATGCTCATGATTGACGGACTTCAGTATGTTAACTGGAACCGCGAACTGTTCGAAGAAGCCCAAAAAAGTGGTGTTCATACGATTCATGTAACAATTGCCTATTGGGAAAATATCCGCGAGACCTTAGAAAACATTGGCACATGGAACAGACATTTTATTAATCATGCCGATCTAATTATGCCGGTTAGGCAAGCTACCGATATTCTGGAAGCGAAACGAGTAGGGAAGGTCGGGATTATATTTGGCTTTCAAAACTGCTCGCCAATTGAAGATGATGTCAAGATGGTTGAGATACTGCATCAGTTGGGTGTACGAATTATGCAGCTGACCTATAACAATCAGAGTTTTCTTGCGACCGGTTGTTATGAGGAGCAAGACGGCGGTATTACTCGATTTGGCAGACAGGTAATAAAAGAGATGAATCGGGTTGGTATGGTCATTGATATGTCTCATAGTGCCGAGAAATCGACCTTAGAAGCGATTGAGATATCAGAACGTCCCATTGCCATTACACATGCCAATCCTACTTTTTTTCATCAAGCATTGCGCAATAAGTCAGAAACAGTCATTCGGGCTATTGGTGAATCTGAGGGGATGCTTGGTTTCAGTATGTACCCATTTCATTTAAAAAATGGCTCTGACTGTACCTTGGAAGAATTCTGTCAAATGATAGCTCAAACAGCTGAGATGATTGGTATCGATCGTATTGGTATTGGCTCAGACCTGTGTTTGAATTGGGATTATACCGTGTTGGAGTGGATGCGAAGTGGCCGCTGGACGACCGGTGTTGATCATGGCGAAGGCTCTGCAGAAAAACCATCGTGGCCAAAACAACCTTCATGGTTCACAGGCTCAAAGGATTTACATACCATTGCCAGAGGGCTGTCCAATCAAGGTTTTAGCGATGATGATATCGCAAAGGTGATGGGTGAAAACTGGTTGTCGTTTTTTGAAAAATCATTCCCCGGAAATTTGATAGACTCCTGATCGCATTCAGGGTAAATATCTTTTACTTTAGCGATGATCTTCGGCCGGTTTTCACGCGTAAGAGCGCCGTTAGAATGCTAATTTAATTTCTGTTTATAGATTAATAGAGTAACCCAAAGGTCATGCATAACTCATTTCAACAGGCTGGTAACCATAGCAATGCAAAAGCATTGCCAATGCGTCCTGCCAATAAAGTTATGCAGTTGAGTCGACTCGGGAGTTTGCATCAATCTCGACTCAGTTTTATGCGTACATTAGTGCGCCGAATGGTGGCAGAAAACTGGCAAATCAGTAGCCCAGTGTTTGATCTCGACGAGCATGGGTATGGCACTGTGGTCTATCAGATTGAGGCTAAGTACGGCACCTTCAGTTATGTCTTGTTCTCTCATTATTTGGATCCTGAACGTCGCAATGATCGAGTTATTGCTGATCAGTGGGATCTAACGATGGCTCTTTGTGAGGGGACAGTCGATACAAAGCAACTAGACTTTTTACGTAACAATGTACCTAAGCAGGAAGCTGGCCGAGTAGATTCAAGAGTGCTGGTTTTATCCCGTGCCAATCGTAGTGCACGACTCTTTGAGTATGTGGTTAACGAGTTGGCCCAAGGGTCTCAGCCAAACATAGATATGATCGCTGATGTCGGCTATCTCTATCGGACTACCGCAGCTTATGGCAGTGGTAAGTTGGGTATGGCAGATTGGGAAAAGGTCTGGACAAAACATCGAGATTTCGCTCGCCCCTTTGCCGCTGAGATGTTTACCTGTTACATGCTTCGCCACTTCAGTACCCAGCAAGCCGACTATTTAGCCTCGCAGCGTGCGCCAACACAGGCAGTGGCATTGCATGAGGATATTAAGCGCTATATAGGTATTGGCAACTCTACCGGTTTGGGTATGGCACCGTTTTTGATTAATCATCCGCTATTGATTAATCAATGGATTGAGATGCGAGAAACCGCGTTAGCCACCGTCGTTGCTGAGAGTGAATCAGGTATTGATCAAGACACGCTCTCGCGTTTTGACATATCTGTTCAGCGTGTTATTCAACATCTAAGTGAAATTGTCACCGCTGATGAGCGACAAAGTAAAGCGAATATTCAGGTAGCTGAAGAACTACAGTTACTGCATACATGGTTACATGAGCAGAGCGCAGTGTTAGTAAAAAATCACTATGTGTGGTCATCTCTGACTCATTATGCAGAGGAAAACTGGCTTACAGAGACGCAGGAAGTTATCAATACACTTTTGATTGAGCTTTACCCTGACCTAGTTGATGGCTTCGAAGAACATATGTGGGTAGAGGAATCTTATCAAGTAACGCCTGAAATGTCGGTTACTGAGATGTTAGAGGTTATCGAACAGAAGTATGATTGGGCGTTAGCTATCGATTTTAGTCAGTACGAGTCTATGGGTGCATTTTGGTACCGCTCTCAAGAAAAAATGGAGCCACGTCTTGGTCAGACTAATATTGATATGGGGATGGAAAAAGAGATGCCGCTGGGGATAGGTCGTCGTGTACGCGAATGTTACGATCGAATGTATGGCTACAATCAGACTTTCCCTAATCAGGATGTGGCCCATTTTGTAGTCCAGAACCCTACTTTTAGTGGGATCGTCGCTCGGATTCAAACAATGGCTCAGAGCCAGTATGGCGATATTCGTGAAAATCTTGTGCATTCAGATGTACTACCTATTCATTTACTGCGTTGCAAGTTATCATTTTTTGGGGTCAGTAAATTTGATCCACGCTCTCGCCTGTGGGTGCGTAATACGATGTTTCAGGGCGCTCCTTTGATTAGTGATTTTGGCAAGGTCTTTGCTGATGACTGGCAGTTTCCCGTCAAACCTACTACGATCTCTGAGTAAGTAGTATGAAAGTCTCTAAGAATGAATTACTGGCTTCTTTAAAGAAGGCGTTTGAGGCTCTGGGATTTCAGCCCGGTGATTACTACGACGCCGCGGATATGGTGGTTTGGTTAGAGACACATGGTTTTTATGGCTTTGACCGATTGCTAGCAGTCTTAACTTACCTCAATACCACTGCGCCTGTTCACGCAGATCTTATGCAAGAAGATACCCATAACTTTGTACTTGATGGGAAAGGTACCTCTGTTTTATTGTGCGGTAGCGAAGCTGTTGATCTAATCCGATCGAAGGTGATGAAAGGTTCGTGTGCCGGACTAGAGTTGATCAATTGCTATAACCGAACATTCATCGTGCAGAGACTGATTAAAGCGGCGCAGCGTAATCTGGCATTCATTGCATATTGGCGGCAGCTTGATTACTGCGTCAAAGTATCTGTGAAACCAGGTGCACATCTTCCTGAGTATCAGACTTTTACTATGCTAGAGGTTGTTGACCTACAGTCGTTACGAATTTTTTGTGGGAAAAATTTAGATGCTATTGAAGAGCAATATGTGACGGAGCTAGAGTTTGGAACCCTTGTTGATACCTTTTCAGAGTCAGAAATGGCAAATAGTTACAGAAATTCAGTGGAAGATGGCATAGAAATAGATGAGACTCTTTGGAAAACGCTAGATACGCTAGTGGCCAGAGTACTGGTTGAATCTACTGATGACTCGCGTGCAGGTGCAGGTGATTAGCTCTATTGGGTTAATCCAAACCCGCTAGTCAGAGTTTTTACTATCCCCGTCAGCTTCATCAATTAGACGACCTAAGTCTTTAGCTGCTTTGGCAAGTGTAGGCACATAATGCAGTAGTTCATGAAGACTTTTCCGTATTACTGGTGCATGCGTGAACAGGCATGCAAATAATCTGCCTTTAGCGTCATATACCGGCACTGCACAGGCAACCATCCCATCAACGAACTCTTCATTGTCGGTCCCTATGCCGATTTTTTTAATACCTTGTAATTCTTCTTCTAGGATATTCGCATCGGTAATAGTATTACGCGTGTACTGTTTGAGCGGCAGTTTGTTGATCAGACGTAGCCGTCTATCTTTGGTGATACTACTGAGATACAACTTACCACTGGCCGTGCACCAACTCGGAGTGTGGCTGCCTACCTGTAAATGGATCTGCAAGGGCCAGTCAGTCTGTACTCGATCGTAGTAGATCATTTCTGTACCGTTGGGAATGGCGATACCACAGGTCTCGCCAATCTCATCAGTTAACTTTTGTAATATCGCTTGCCTCAGAGCTTTGAAGCGGCTGCTATAAAGAATACCCAGAGCCATGCCGTGTAGTCGATCACCTGGCACTATCAGGCCGCGCATCGATGTTTGTAAATAACCGTCGCCTTCCAATTGGCTAATCAACCGGTGAACACTTGGTTTAGGAATATCTAACTGGTAGCAAAGATCGGCTGGCGACAGCGGCCGCTCAGCCTTGGATACAGCTTCAATAATTGCCAGTGCTCTAGCAATTGCTGATCCTCTCTCTTTGCCATTGGTGGTCATTGGATTTTCCACATTAGCTCATGGTAGGCATAGAGAATTGAGCTCCTTCGCGAACACCTGCTGATGGCCAGCGCTGAGTAATTGTTTTACGCTTAGTATAGAAGCGCACACCATCTGGGCCATAAGCATGTAAATCACCAAATAAAGAACGTTTCCAACCACCAAAGCTATGATATGCAACAGGAACGGGTAATGGAATGTTAATGCCAACCATGCCTACTTGAATATGATCTGAGAAGTAGCGTGCAGCTTCACCGTCGCGTGTAAATATGCAGGTTCCGTTACCATACTCATGCGCATCAATTAGATCCATGGCTTGCTGCATAGTATCTACCCTGACAACTTGCAGTACTGGGCCAAAAATTTCAGCATTATAGCTGTCCATCTGTGGTGTGACCCTATCGATCAGTGTGCCCCCAACATAAAAACCATCCTCATGGCCAACAACGGTTGGGTTACGGCCATCAACGACAATCTCAGCGCCGTCTTGCTCCGCACTGTCTATGTAACCAAATACCTTTTGCTGGTGTTGGCGAGTAATCACAGGACCAAAATCGTTATTAGCATCGTGGCAGGGTCCAATTTTAAGACCTTTCATCGCTGCACTCATTTTACTGACCAATTGATCGGCTGCGGCATCACCCACGGCGACAGCGACTGATAGAGCCATGCAGCGTTCGCCAGACGAACCAAAAGCGGCGCCCAATAATTGGGCAACGGCATTGTCCATATCAGCATCAGGCATGATGATAGCGTGATTTTTTGCTCCACCTAGTGCTTGGCAGCGTTTACCATGTGCGCTGGCCGTACTGTAGATATATTCAGCAATAGGTGTGGAACCCACAAAGCTCACAGCTTTGACACGCTCATCTGTCAAAAGTGTATCTACCGCCTCTTTATCGCCGTTAATTACGCTCATAACACCGTCAGGCAAGCCAGCTTCTTTAAGAAGCTCTGCAATAAATAATGTTGAACTTGGATCACGCTCCGAAGGCTTGAGAATAAAGCAGTTTCCACAGACAATGGCCATGGGATACATCCACAGTGGTACCATCGCTGGGAAATTAAACGGAGTAATTCCAGCAACGACACCCAAAGGCTGGAACTCACTCCAGGAGTCAATATTTGGGGCTACATTCTTACTATGTTCACCTTTAAGTAGCTCTGGGGCACAACAGGCATATTCCACATTTTCGATGCCACGTTGTAATTCACCGGCGGCATCATGGGAAATCTTTCCGTGCTCCTCACCAATCAATGCACAGATCTTGTCCGCATTTTGCTCGAGTAAATCTTTAAACTTAAACATCACTCGTGCGCGCTTAATAGCTGGCGTATTACGCCAAGCAGGGTAGGCTGCCTCAGCGGCAGCAATTGCTTGCTCAACCGTAGCTTTAGATGCTAGTGCAACTTGCTTGCTGACCTCGCCAGTTGATGGGTTATAAACGTCTTGAGTACGGCCGCCATCAGGGCTAGTCTGGCCATTAATTAGGTGTCCTACAGTGATCATAATGTCTTTCCTCTTGGTCAAGAATAATTAAATTTTAATAATAAAGATGTTGAGTTACCAAAGTTTTTTGTACAACTTAATAATGTCATCAGCATCGGGGACTTTTGGATTATTTGCCGGAGAACCTGATGCCATTGCTTGATCAGCCATGGTTTGAAGATTACCAAAGAAATGCTCTCGCTCTATACCAAAGTCCTCTGGGGAGGGAACTTGCAGCTCTTCGTTAAGCGCACGTAGCTCATTCATTAACTTAGTCGTCGCTATTTCAGTGCTATCGTTCTGATCGGAAACCCCAATCGCACGCGCACAGTCGGCATAGCGCTCTTCTGCTGCGGGGATTGAGTACTCGGTTACCGTCGGTAATAGCATTGCGTTAGAAAGACCATGAGGGACATGATAGGACGCACCTATGGGTCTGCTCATCCCATGCACTAGTGCTACAGATGCATTAGAAAATGCGGCACCGGCCAAGGTCGACCCAAGCATCATTTTTTCGCGTGCCTGTTTATCGCTCCCATCGTGATATACCTTTCTAAGATTTGGCCCAAGTAGCTTCATTGCAGCAATCGCCTGGGTGTCCGTATAGACACTAGCCTTTTTACTAACATAGGCCTCAATAGCATGAGTCAGGGCATCAATTCCTGTGTCTGCTGTTGTGCGCGCTGGCACACTCAGTGAAAGCTCGTAGTCTACCAGCGCCACAATAGGCATAAAACCAATACCCATGCACATCATCTTTTCATCAGTAGTTTCATCAGTGATGACGGTGACTTTGGTTACTTCAGAGCCGGTTCCTGCGGTAGTGGGGATGGCAATAATCGGTAAACCGGGTTCATCAACAATACGTGGGAACTTGTAATCTCGCATCTGACCACCATATTTCCCCAATACGGCAATAGCCTTGGCACTATCTATTGGGCTGCCACCACCAAGAGCAATAATACAATCATAATTGCCACCACGAACCTTCTCGACGCCCGCTTGAATTGAGCTAACTGTTGGCTCAGGCACAGTATCATCAAAGATATCTACACTTATGGCCTCATCAGTCATGCATTGAATAATACGTTCGATATAGCCCAGCTGAACCATTATTTTATCAGTGACAATTAGCGGTCGATACAGATTCATACTCTTTAGTATGGTGCCGACTTCTTTGCTGGCTCCTGCACCGATTTGTAAAATACGTGGCAGAACTATTTTCGATGACATAATAACCTCAATATTTCAATGTCTAGTGACGTGCCTACCGGGCGTAATCCCTTTGAGACGCGACAACTTACGCGCAGTTTCCCTGCTATATTTTATACCAAAAACGATACGAATCATATTGTTTAGGCTTGTTTGATGAAGGTAAAAAGATTTTTATGTCAGATGGATTCAGTCGCGCATTTGACACAGCAGCTGTATGTCGGGTCAATACGCAGTCTGCCGATGACGATTAGCTCATCACATTCTAAGCAACGACCAAAGTCACCGGATTCAATTTTAGCCAATGCTGAGGGGATTCTACCTAACTGTAATTTACGCCGGCGGGATGCTTCTTGAGCCATTTCTGCACCTTGCATAGCGTCCATGCGAGAGAGTCGTCCAACTGCAGACTGATCTAGTACCACAGGTTTTATAGCATCTTTTGAGATGAACTCGAGTTCTTCAAGTTGTGCTTTGAGATCTAAAAGAGCTTTACGGAATGAGTCTATCGTTGAGCTATCCATGGGCGTCTTAAATGGCCGGCATTTCATTGATAGGGAAGGCTTGCTGGTCTAGCCAAGGAGCAATGGCAACCATTTGGCCAACGACATCATCTGCATAAATAGAGCGACAGATATCAGCAATTTTGGCTGGCCAATCGCCGAGTTCGTTGTTGCGGCACACCAGCGACAGATAGCGCGCATTGGCGCCTTTGGTGAGTGATATTACCTGAGTCCCTTCAAGTAATTCTGGGTATCGAACCAAGCATAGCGCTGATGTAAATGCCCAGCCTTGTCCTGATTGCACAAACCGCAGAAGTGTTTGTGTACTGTCTAACTCATAGCTAGCGTTGAGCTCTATATTTAATCGACGAGCAATAAGATCTGTAAGACCACCGAGTCTAGACTGTCGGTTATAGTGCACAAACGGAACATTCTCGGCCAACCATGCCGGTGTTACATTGCCGCCACTAGCGTACTTGTTAGGTACGATCATCACAATTGGGTCTCTTAGCAGGGCAAGTCGCTGCAGCTCCGGATGTTCATCTATCGGGTCACTGGTAATTAAAAGATCTAGGTCACGGGCTAGTAGAGCCTGCGTTAACGGTGATACTAATCCAGTCCGTAAAGCCAATTGGCTGGTAAACGGTTTTACTTTTTGAATGAACTGAAGGCCGGCAATATCACAAAATGAATCAATCATTCCAATTTTTAAGGGAAGATTTCCTATAGCGGAGGCTTCTCGCACATCGACTAACATGCGTGTAGTATCATTAATTAGGTTGTCTGCGTAGCCTTTGAGTACCTGACCGCTGGGCGTTAATTTTATCGGTCTAGATCTAGTAAGCACTAGTTGTGTTTCAGTCTGGAGTTCGAGTTGTTTAATAGTTTGGGATACAGCGGACTGAGTGATACCCAAGCGTTCTGCTGCTTGGGTCAAACTATCAGCGTCGCTGACTGCCGAGAAAACGCGTAGAGCACTAATTTCTATGTTGTTATTATTTTTCATGGCTCTAGTGTAGCTTAAAAGTGATTTAAGAAAAGTGAGGCTTTATATTCTTTATCAATAAGGGATACTTCGCTTAACGTTCGTTTATAAGTCTTTGCAACGCGCTGACTCCAACAGGATAGCCGTTATATTCAGTCATTGCGTCGAGCAGGCAATCCCAAAGAAACTCGACACCGCTAATGTCACTTAAAATATAGAATACAGGCGTACTTCCCAGATCATGGCGAATCACTACGGCATTAGTTTTAGCAACGGATGTCTGAGCGATATCGCCACTGGTAAACTTATGGGTGCGCAAATCGACACCACAAATCTTAGAGAACATCTCAGCTGCTAAAGTGCCAGTAACTGCTAGCCAGCAATGACTATCACCACGGGGGAGGCTATAGACCTGCTTATCATGATTATTATGGTCTATTTCTGCTTTTTCAGAGAGATGTAATACATCTTTACTTTGACCGAAAATATCGCTCAGAACTAAGATTTCTTGATCTGACAACTTAGCCACTAACGAACCACTAGACTGCTGCACAGCAGTGTTTGCTTGTGCCGGGAGTATTAAATTTTGTGCCTCTATCCAGGATGGTGCGCCTTGGCCCTTAAATCCAGTACGAGGTAACATCGAAAGATCGCAAACAGATAGTGTCTGACTCTGCTTATGCTCTTCTTTTATGCTTTCGTTATCTCCATAGTGGCTCACTAAAAGGGTGTCACCAAATTCCTTAAAAAGAGCATGACTAGCAATATGGCGTTTGTTGAGTTGGCTGCGTTTTGGCACAGTAGTAGGGTCTAAAATGATCATATCAAAGCTCCTGACGCGCAGTGTTTGGGTCATAGAAGGGTAGTCCAACAACGGTTGCACCAACAAGAACCCCATTGCTGGACTTAATTACAATCGCACTGCCATTAGCCGAACTACTGGGTGATACATAGGCAAGACCAATTACTTTTTCTAGTGTTGGAGAATAGCTACAGGATGTAACTCGGCCTGTCATTTGATCGCCATCTAGAATTAAATGGCTCTCTTGGGGTATTGGCGAATCGGTATCATTGACAACAAAGCCTACCAAACCTCTCAGGCTAGGTTTCTTTTCTAGCTCACTTAGTGTTCGACCACCAACAAAAAACGGTTTTTTCCTGGACACCGCCCAACTCATTTGGACTTCGTTGGGATTAGACATTGCATCAGTATCTTGGCCAATAATAATATGGCCTTTTTCTAAGCGCAGTACTCTTTGTGCTTCGATGCCAAATGGTCTAATTGCATGATCGTTGCCGGCCTTCATTAGCGCATCCCATAGCGCTTCACCATATTGTTGCGGGACATGAATCTCATAGCCAAGTTCACCGACGAAGCCCACTCTAATGAGTCGAGCAGGAATGCCATCAACCGAACCACTGCGCACACCCATGTAGGGAAAGGCTACCGAGGATAAGTCAATGTTAGTGCATACTTTTTCCAATACTCGCCGAGCATTTGGGCCGGCTATATTGACGCCGCAATAGGCGGATGTGACATTAGCTATATCGACGTCTAAGCGCCATTGAGCATTCCATTTCAGCATGTTTTGATAAACACGATCCACGCCACCTGTGGTGGCAGTGACGTAATAATGGTTGTCACCAAAGCGGCAGGCAACGCCATCATCAATAACAACACCGGCCTCGTTGGTAAGTAACGCATAGCGCGCTCGTCCCACCGGTTGCTTTACAAATCCAAAGGTATAGAAACGGTTTAAAAACTCGCCTGCATCTGGTCCGCGCACCTCAAGTCCACCCAGCGTGGAAACATCAACTAAGCCAACGTTATTACGTACGTTACTGACTTCAGCATTAATGCAGTCCTGTCGTGTAATATTACCTTGTTGATAAAATGCAGGACGGAACCAGGCACCGGCTTGAAGCATTTCAGCGCCAGCTTCTATGTGTCGATAATGCATGTTACTGCGCCGAGCAGGATAAAAACTGCGCCCTGCACTGTGCCCCAATTGCTCCGCTGAAAACGGCGGTCGTGCGGTTGTTACACCAGTTTGCGCCACTGTTCTATGAGTGGCCGCGGCAACGATTCGTGCGGCGGCTAAGGCTGAGTGGCGACCCTGAGAAGGCCCCATACCGCAGGTAGAATAGCGCTTTACTAGCTGTATATGCTCATAGCCATCAGCGGTAGCGTTAATGATATCAGCAATAGTGAGATCTTCATCATAATCGACAAATTCCTTCCCTTTTGGATGCGGAAATATTGGCCATGGATGATTAGGACTAATATTTCCTTTAGGAATGGCGTCGCCTATTGCCAAATCGCTAAGGCCAAGAGCATTACTGGCCATTGCTGCTGCTCTGGTAGCTTCTGCTAATACATCATCAATTTGCCAGAGACTATTTACTGAGCCGGCAAGGTGAAGCGTATCTGGACAGCTACTGAGTGTGAACATTGCTGACTGATCATCATAGCTCAATTGGCCGCCCGCTTGGCAGGCTAGCTGATAAGCGGGAGTGTAGCCCACTGACATGCAAAGTAAGTCACAATCAATGATTTCTCCATCATTAGCACAAACTCCCTGGCTAACGATTTTGCGTACATCGACGCTAGTAATATGAGTTGCTTTACGGTTGTGCGCGGCATACACCGCACACCCAGTTTTAACAGTAATCCCTCTGGCAACAGCAGCTCTTGCAATCTCGTCATAGTCAGGATTTTCTCGAAGATCTACAATTGCTTTGATCATTACTCCGGCATCATATAGGTCAAGCGCTGTGCCATAGCCATCATTATTACCGGTAAGAATAACGGCAGCGGAACCTGGTTTTATCCCATAGAGATGAATCAGTCGCTGTGCTGCGCTACTCATTACTACACCGGGCAAATCATTATTATGAAAAAGTGCAGGCTGCTCAATCGCGCCGGTGCAGAGAATAGTTTGTATCGCTCTTACTTTATAAAGGCGATTACCACAAATAATGGGTAACCAGTTATCTGCAAACCAACCGTTACATACCGCGTTGGTCATTACCGTAATATTACTATTTGCTTCTATTGAGGCGACCAATTTGGTCCGCAGCGATTTTGCTCGAATTCCCTCAGCATCCAGGCGAGTGTAGTTTAGTGAACCTCCAAGTATTGGATTTTCATCGACTATAAGGACTTCACAGTCATGCACAGCGACATCAATTGCAGCCTGCATGCCCGCTGGTCCACCACCAACAATCACGACATCATAAAACTTGTATTGCTTATCATAATAGGGTGATTTCAGCTGTTGATCGATAATTCCTAGGCCAGCTTTTTTACGAATGAGAGGCGCCCATTTCTCCCACATTCCACGAGGTTTAAAGAACGCTTTGTAATAAAAGCCAACGGGTAAAAAACGTGAGAAAAGACCGAGTAATGCCCCGGAATCTTTCTCTAAGCTACCCGTATAATTTTGTGCACTAACCAGCATGCCTTCTTTAATAACTTCTTTATCAGCTAGGGCATTGGGGTTGGAGGGTAGTTGCACCATGGTATTGGCATCTTGCCCAGCCATGGTTAAGGCGCCGCGAGGGCGGTGATATTTGAATGACCGACTCAATAGCCACTGTTTGTTAGCCAATAAAGCGCTAGCGATGGTATCCCCGTCAAAGCCATTGATAGTTTTGTTTTCGAACTTAAACTTTACCGCAACATCACGGTTAATTAAGGTTCCATAAGGCGCAGGTAGGCGTGACTTCATGACGGAGTCTCCGTCGCTATGGCAGTAAAATCAATTCGTTGCTGATAAATTTCATCAGCCTTAAACGTCCGAATGACCTCGTCGGTTATGGTATTTCGTTCGGCTAAAAACCAGAAAGAGCTGGCTGTATGGCACCACCATTCGGTCACTATTCCTGCGATATTGTCATGAAAAAAAACGTGTTCTGCCCAATCTCGAGCTGAGCTCGTGCGATGATCAGGCATCACGTGATACTCACCACCATAAGTAAATTCTGATATGTTGCGCTTGCCATTAAGAGGGCAGGTCAGTAGTTTCATGGTTTATCCTCTAGTGGCTGGCGGCAGTAGCGCCGGCTTCATTAATTTGTTCAAAACGGTAAAACCGCTCGAGTTCAAACGGTTTGATTAAATCAGGTACTTTTTTAGTAGCAACCAATTCAGCCATAGTGACACCACAGATTGGCGTTGCTTTAAAACCCCACGTCCCCCAACCCGCATCAAGATAATAGTTCTCTACTGGGCTAAGCCCCATAATTGGGCTGTAGTCAGGAGTCATATCAGTCGTTCCAGCCCACTGGCGTAAAAGTCTAGCTTGCGATAGGAATGGGAAAAGTTCCAACGCCGCCGCTGATAATGATTCTCGTTGGTCAAGCGTAGCGCGGGTGTTGTAAAGCGGGTAAGGATCAGAGCCGCCACCAATAACAAATTCACCCCGAGACGTTTGATGCACATAAACATGGACTTGGGGCGAACTTACGTGTGGAGTGAGAATCGGTTTGTACGGTTGTGTGACCATCGCTTGCAGTGGATAACAATGGATTGGCAAGGGTATACCTGCTTTTTTGGCGACTATTGAGCTCGCTCCGGCGACCGCTTGTACAACTGAGCCGCACTCGACACGACCACGATTGGTTTTTACCGCAGTAACGCGGCCGTTGGTTATTTCGATATCTTCAACTTCAGTTAATTGGTGTAACTCAACACCGCGATCACAGGCTCCTTTTGCGTAGCCCCAAGCTACAGCGTCATGACGTGCTGTAGCACCATCTGCATGCCAGAGCCCTGCCATAATAGGGAAGCGACTATCTTCAGACATATTAAGGTTGGGCACTAACTCGGCAATTGTTTGGCGGTCGACTAACTCTGAACGAACCCCCATATGCTGGTTAACCTCAGCACGCCATCTGAAACTGCGGATGGCTGCATCGCTGTGAGCTAAAGTCAGCTGGCCACGATTTTCCATCATTACGTTGTAATTAAACTCGTTACTGAGATTGTTAAACAGTTTGACTGATTCACTGTAAAAATTGACGCCTGCTTCGGTCAGGTAGTTAGATCTGATAACGGCAGTATTACGCGCGGTATTACCTCCGCCAAGGTAGCTCTTTTCCAGAATGGCGACATTGGTGATGCCATGGTATTTGGCTAGATTATAAGCAATCGCAGCGCCGTGGCCGCCGCCGCCGATAATAACAACGTCGTAGTGTTTTTTGAGCTCTTTTGAGGGAGTGAAGTGGTGCTTGGCTGGATAATTATTACTGAGACCGTATTTTAGTAATCCAAAGGGCATTTGCTTAATCTCTCTCTTTTAAAAAGACGGGTTAATAGTTTAACTACCTAAAAAGACAACAGTTTTGTTACCGTCGAGAAATACTCGTCGTTGAACGTGGTACTTGACCGCTTTGGCTAGCGCTAAGCTCTCATTGTCGCGACCCACGCGAACCAGATCGCCAGGGCCGCAATTATGATCAACACGTGAGAGCATTTGTTCAATGATCGGCCCCTCGTCGAGATCAGAGGTCACATAGTGCGCAGTTGCGCCAATAACTTTTACGCCACGTGCATATGCCTGGTGATATGGTTTTGCGCCTTTAAACCCGGGTAAGAAAGAATGGTGAATATTGATACATCGGCCTAATAATTTCTCAGTAAGCTCATTTGACAATATTTGCATATAACGAGCCAATACAACTAACTCCGATGCAGTCTCTTCAACTATCTCCAGCAGGCGCTGTTCTTGCTGATATTTAGTAGCGGCTGTGACTGGAAGATGAATGAAACGGATACCTTCTCGTTCTACCATGGGGCGTAAATCTTGATGATTCGAAATCACCGCAGTGATCTCCATATTTATTTCACCTTTGCGCTGGCGGTACAGCAAATCATCTAAGCAGTGGTCGTATTTGGACACCAAAATAAGTGTTTTGACCGGTACTGATGGGCTATGAAAATTCCACTTCATATCAAAATTTTTGGCTATTGTTTCGAAGGATTCAGTAATGCCGCTAATATTAGGAGAGTTTTTTTGACGGCGAAATACTGCCCGCATAAAAAATTTGTTAGTTGACTGATCATCAAACTGTTCAAGAGCGCAAATATAACAGTCTCTATCTGCTAAGAAGCTTGTAACTGCGGCCACTACACCGGTCGTCGCATAACAAGATCCAGTAAAGATGAAGTTTTCATTATCTGATGTAGAAATTGCCATCTGAAATGTCCAGAGTAGGTTAAAATTGCACGCCGCTTAGCTATATTTTATGAAAATGTTTAGCGTTAATCTGGACTTTTTCCACATTTTTTATAATGCGTCTATGACGCGCAAAGGTCAATATTAGCGCGTCTAAATAAGCAACACTTATGAGCCAATTCGGATCGGCTTATGCGCTCAAACGCGAATGGTTATCATTTTTATTAAGTGCCTAGTGTGATATTATGCATTTATTGTAATCACCGCTGATATTTTCATCGGAGCCCTTGGATTTTTGCCTAGATTACGATTAAACTTCCGATCTTCGGAGCATTATTACTTCAAAATCACGTTCAGTTAGAGGTTTTCTAAGTGGAATTTAATAAGCAGTCTGGCGAGCAGTTTGTTGCATTAATGGGGCAGCGTCGATCTCATCCTCGTCTTGAGGACCCAGCCCCTGATGAGGCGTTAATGCAGACCATTTACAATGCGTCACTGCGAGCGCCAGATCATATGCATTTGCGCCCATGGCGTTTCCTAACTATTGCCGGAACAGATCGACAACTGCTTGGTGATTTATTTGCAAAAGATCTCCAGTCGAAGGATCCTGAAGTAGATGCAACTAAGTTAGAAAGTGCGGTTAACAAGGCATTTAGAGCACCGCTGATCGTAGTTGGAGTAGCTAGTTATAACAATAATGAGCGTGTGCCAAAGATTGAGCAGGCTGTAGCTGCGGCCGGAGTGCTTCACAATATGGGTATGGCAGTTTATGCCAGTGGATTTGGTTCGGTTTGGCGCACCGGTCCCTATGCGTCTTCCGTAATCGTTAAAGACGGTCTTGGCGTATTGAAAGATGAAGACATTGTTGGCTATCTCTATGTGGGTACTCCGAGTAAAGGAGATCGTCCACTCAAACCGATTTTGGCTGAGAGCTTTTTTAGTGCGTGGCCAGGAACTGAATAAATCCAAAGTGCCGGGCTAATCAGTAAGAACTATTCATAGATATCAAAAAGTACTAAGGACTTGTAAATGAGTATTGACCAAAGCCACTCGCTGGAAACAATTACAGCATCACCTAGTAAGATCACCATTTTGTTTGGCTCCGAAACTGGCACGGCTGAGGAGTTTGCCTTTGACTTAGGAACCGCGGTACAAAGCCAAGACTATCGATGTGAGGTCGGCGACTTTGATGATTACCAATCCACTAAACTTGTAGATGAGAGTTTGGTGATTATAGTCACCAGCACCTATGGCAATGGCGAAGCTCCTTACAACGCAGAGGAAATGTATAATTGGTTGGAAACCCAGGAGCCAGATCTTAGTTCGGTGCGTTTTGCTGTTTGTGCACTTGGAGATACCGGTTATCCTGCGTTTGCTCAAGCGGGAAAAGATTTCGACCGGTTACTGGAAGAGAACGGTGCAACGCGTATTTTACCAAGATTTGAAGTGGATGCATGCTTTGATGAGTCAGTAGAGCCCTTTATTGAACTGGTACAAGGTTGGTTGGTGGAGCATGGTCAAAACTACAAAAAAGCTGCGTAGCTTTTTGTTGGTTGAGCGTCTTGCGGTAACCCTATTCTTAGGTCTATTGTTGTGTGGTATGTAACGGAGATTTTAAAACGGCTTATGACAAGACTTGTAGCTAGATTATTCGTGATTTTATTAGTGGCCAGTCTTGCTGGCTGTAAAACGTATCAGCCCTCGCAGACCAGTAATGTATGTAATATTTTCTGGGGTGAGACCGATTGGTACGAAGATGCTCGAGATGCTAAAAAGCGCTGGGATATGCCAATTTCCGTCATGATGGCGATCATGAATCAGGAGTCATCATTCCGCTCAAGTGTGCGCCCCGATCGTCCCACGTTTCTTTTCATACCGCTGCCTCGGAAGTCGTCCGCCTATGGGTATGCTCAGGCTCAAGATGCAGCTTGGACTGACTATCGAAAAGCCACAGGAAATTGGAGCCATGATCGAGATAATTTTGGTGATGCTATTAATTTCATAGGTTGGTATGCCGATACTAGTCACCGGCGTCTTGGCATATCTAAGTCTGATCCCTATCGTCAGTATCTTGCTTATCACGAGGGTTGGGGAGGCTACTCAAGAGGCTCTTTCACCAAGAAACCACAGTTGCTCAAAATAGCTGCCAGCGTCAAGGGTCAGACTGGTGCATACAATAGCCAATTGAAAAAGTGTCGTCCATTATTAGATAAGGCGGTTAAGGGATGGTTTTTCTGATCGAGTGACGCTATCGAGTCACTAAACTTATCACACAGGCGACATCTTTTGGGTTGAGGTTCGCGTAAACTCTCCATTTAGCAAAAGATTAAGGCTTTTTTATGTCAGTTGATCACGTAGATGTCGTCATTATTGGCGCTGGATTATCAGGCATTGGCGCTGCATGCCACCTGACGCGAAATACACCAAATAAAAGCTATGCAATTCTTGAAGGTCGTGACACTTTAGGCGGTACATGGGATTTATTCCGCTACCCCGGCGTTCGTTCAGACTCGGACATGCATACTCTGGGGTATAGCTTTAAACCTTGGAAACATGAGCAAGCCATTGCCGATGGGCCGGCAATCCTGAGTTATATTCGTGAAACGGCGCAACAACACGATATAGAGAAGCACATTCGCTATAACCAAAAAGTAGAACTTATCTCCTGGGACAGTGCCTCAGCTACTTGGAGTTTGACGCTTAAAGTGCGCGGACAGAAAGACACCATAATCACATGTAACTTTATCTATAGTTGCACTGGTTATTATCGCTATGATCAGGGTTATACGCCTGAATTTGTAGGTATTAATTCTTTCAAAGGCCAGATTATTCATCCTCAGCAATGGCCAGAGAATATCGATTATGCGGGTAAGAAAGTCATTGTGATTGGCAGCGGTGCTACAGCCATCACGCTGGTCCCTTCGATGGCAAAGACTGCGGGCCATGTAACGATGCTCCAGCGCTCACCGACATATGTAGTTTCTCGCCCATCAAAGGACAGTTTCGCGGCTAAATTAGAACGCTATTTACCAGATCAGTTAGCTTACCGTCTAACGCGGTGGAAGAACGTTTTGTCGCAGATGATTTTGTACCGCATGAGCAAGCGCCGACCTGAGTATATTAGAGAGCAATTATTTAAGTGGACGCAACGTTGGTTAGGGGAAGACTTTGACGTAGCTACGCATTTTTCCCCGAGCTATAAACCCTGGGATCAGCGTCTTTGCCTTGTTCCAAACGGAGATCTCTTTAGGTCATTACGAAAAGGAACCTCGACCATTGTTACTGATCATATTTCCAGTTTCACAGAGGAGGGTATTCAACTCAAATCAGGTAAAACACTGGACGCTGATATTGTAGTCACAGCTACCGGTCTCGAATTACTAGCGTTGGGTGGTATGAAAATTGTAGTGGATGGTAGGTCAGTCGATATTCCAGATACTGTTCAGTACAAAGGGATGATGCTAAGCGATGTGCCAAATTTGTTTGTTGCCACAGGTTATACCAATGCGTCTTGGACACTAAAATGTGATCTTACTAGTGAATATGTCTGCCGCTTGATCAATCATATGGATAAAACACACCAGCAACAGTGTACACCGCGCACTGGGAATATGAGTTTTAATCGAGTTATGTCAATCGGATTAGAGTCCGGTTATATCAAGCGGTCGATTGATAAGTTTCCTCGAGAGGGAGCAATAGCGCCGTGGAAGCTCCATCAAAGCTACTTTTTAGATCTTTTACAGCTGAGGTACGGTTCAGTGAAAGACAAATACATGGAGTTTTCTAGCACGACTGAAGCAGCTGAGTCCTCTGAGGCGGCGTAGATCATTACTGCTTAATTAGTTCGCCACGGCTAACATTTTCTGAGACGTTTGCTTTGCTCTATAGCTGGTGAAGACAAAGACGCCGATAAACGTGGTAGTCATTAGCATAATGATGGTGGGAGCTGGTGCGCTATCGATAAAGAAACTCAAATACACCCCCAAAAAAGAACAGCACAGGGAAATACCTACTGAGGTCATCATCATTGATTGAAATTTAGCTGTGAGTAAGTGCGCAATAGCACCAGGTGCAATCAGCATTGCGATCACTAAAATCATGCCGACAGCTTTTAGGGCGCCAACAATGGTTAATGACAACATTGCCAGAAGCCCGTAATGTAGTAGGGTAACGGGCAGTCCAATGACTTTCGCATGCTGCTTATCAAATACAAAAACAAGTAAGTCTTTTCCTTTGACGAAGATAAAGGCAACCACCATTAGCGTAATAATCCCAGATTCCAATACATCACGCCAACTAATGCCTAAGACATCACCAAATAAAATATGATCTAAATGCACATTGGAATCAATCTTTGTCATCATGACCAATCCGATACCAAACATACTGGAAAAAACTACCCCCATCACAGTATCTTCTTTTAGACGGCTATTTTCAGTAATAAAGCCCGTCGCTATTGCGCAGACCATCCCGGCAGCAAAAGCGCCTACAGCAAGTGGTATTGCAAGAATGTAGGCCAGAACAACACCTGGCAAAACTGAGTGCGATATAGCATCACCCATTAATGACCAGCCTTTTAGTACTAAAAAGCAAGACAAGATAGCCGTAGGTACTGCCACTAACAGAACAATCGCAAATGCTTGTTGCATAAAAGTAAATGTAAAAGGCTCGAGTAATACCAAAAGGTTATCCATTGGTATGCGCTCCAATCTTTAGACCTTTCTTAGCTTTAAACTGGGAAGCCAGATAGCCATGTTTCGGTGCAAACAGAAACGCGACAACAAAGAGACTCGCTTGTAGAACTACTATAATGCCTCCGGTAGCACCATCGACAAAAAAGCTTAAGTATGCGCCCATTAGCGAAGTTCCAGCACCGATTGCTACACTCAGCGATATAATAATGCCAAATCTATCGCTCAAAAGGTAAGCTGTTGCACCTGGAGTAACCACCATCGCAATGACCAAAAAAGCCCCCACTGTCTGCAACGCCGCCACAGTACATGCGCTTAGTAGCGTAAAGAATAATATTTTTAGTCGGGTGGGGTTCAAGCCAATTGTTCGGGCGTGATTTTCATCGAAAAACACCACTAACAGATCTTTCCATTTAACCAATAAGATAACCAATGAGATGCCACCAATTAGCACTAATTGAAGGGTGTCGGCGGGAGTGATGGCCAAAATATTGCCTAGTACAATAGTTTGAATATTAACTGACGCAGGGGAGAGCGAAATCATAAACAGCCCGAGGCCAAAAAAAGAACTGAAAATAAGACCTATGATTGCGTCTTCTTTAAGTTTTGATCGCTGACTTAAGAACAACATGGTGCTGGCGGCTAAACCACCTGAAAAGAACGCACCCAGGGCAAAGGGCAGCCCTAGCATATACGCACCAGCTACTCCAGGAACGATAGAGTGCGATAGTGCATCTCCAATGAGCGACCAGCCTTTGAGCATTAAGTAGGCCGACAAAAAGCCGCAGACTCCCCCTACCAGGGCACTGACGCATATGGCATTAACCATGTATCCGTATTCAAAGGGGACTAGGAGAGCATCCATTATTCGGGATTCTCGGTATTATTAGGCGCGTCCTCGCCGTAAAGAACAACAGGACGTTCATCATCAGATAGAACAGTAACTTGGCGCGTGTCATCATCATCATGTAGTTGTTTGCCGGTAAGAACAAAACGGCGTAAAACGCCGCCAAAGGCGAGCTGCAAGTTTTCTTGCGTAAATACGCTTTTAGTTGTGCCCGAGGCGAGAATAGTGCGGTTTATTAATACTGCGCGATCACAAAATTCAGGGACACTACCAAGGTTGTGAGTGGATACTAAAATAACCTTTCCTTCAGAGCGCATCTCTCTGAGTAGGGCCATAATTTGTTCTTCTGTTTTTACATCGACCCCAGTAAAAGGCTCATCAAGTAGAACAATTTGGCTCTCTTGAGCTAATGCGCGGGCCAAAAAGACGCGTTTCTTTTGTCCACCTGATAGTTCACCAATTTGACGCTCTCTAAAGGATTCCATGCCCACGCGTGACAAAGCCATCTCAACCATCTGATGGTCTTTCTGTTTAGCATGCCTGAAGATATTCATATGCCCGTAACGACCCATCATTACGACATCTTTAACCAATACAGGAAAGTTCCAGTCGATCTCCTCACTCTGGGGCACATAAGCCACCTGGTTGCTTTTCAATGCTTTTTTGACAGGCATTCCAAGTATTTCGACTGATCCAGCTGCTAATGAGACGAACCCCATAATGGACTTAAACAGCGTCGACTTGCCGCTGCCGTTGACGCCAACCAGCGCAGTGATAGTTCCTTGAGGAAGACTGAAGGAAGTGTCATGAATCGCTGTGTGACCATTTTTATAGGTTACTGTGATGTTTTTGACGTCTAATCCAATCATTGCTGGCTTAAACCCTCGGCTATAGTATTCAACGTAACGCTCAGTAACTCAATATAAGTGGGTACTTTACCCTCTTTTGAGCTCAATGAATCGACATACAGCACTCCCGCATAGTTTGCTCCTGTTTCTCGAGCCACCTGCTGCGCTGGTTTTGCTGACACTGTACTCTCACTAAAAATAGCCTTAATTTGGTGTTTATTAATTTGGTCGATAACCCGACGAACTTGTTGTGGCGTACCTTGCCCGTCGGCATTTATAGGCCACAAATAAGCCTCTTTTAAACCGTAATCTCGCGCCAAGTAACTAAACGCTCCTTCGCTGGTAACAAGCCAACGATTACTTTCCGGCAATCCCTCTAGTTTGGCTTTAAAAGGTGCAACGGCGGATAGCACTTGGGCGCCGTAACGTTCGGCATTAGCGTTATAAATAGCAGTATTTTTGCTGTCATGATGCACTAGTGCACGACGAATGTTATCTATATAGATAATAGCGTTAGACGCTGACATCCAGGCATGAGGGTTCGGTTTTCCGGAATAGGGTCCCTGAGAGATACCCATAGGTTCGATGCCCTCAGTTACAACTACTGAAGGTACATCTCGTAAATTTCGGAAGAACTTTTTAAACCAAAGTTCTAAGTTAAGTCCATTGTAGATAATTAAATCGGCGCCTTGGGCACGTCTTATATCTCCTGGGGTCGCTTGATAATTGTGAATTTCTGCATCTGGTTTGGTGATAGATTCTACGATGGCTGCATCACCAGCAACATTTCGAGCAATGTCGGCAATGACCGTAAACGTAGTGATAATCTTGAACTTTTCTCTGTCATCAGACAACGCTAAAGTTGATGAAAATACGCAGACTAATGCGACAAGACAAACGCAGGACCGAACGGTGCTTTTATTCATAAATACGATTTTCTCATCAAATAAGTAGTGTAAGCTACGGATTAGAAATGTAGCAATGGCTACGGATCATGTCAAGAGTTTACGTATTAATCAGATTATTTTTTAGGGTGTTAAGTAAAGGCAGATATTAAATCCTGCTCGGCCCCTTTTCGTAATGATCGCGAATATGGTGATCATTTGGCCTTTTTTTTTGCCCTTAGCGAGCGCAAGGATGCCAGTAAGAAGTCTTGGTGTGAGTCGGGTTAAGTAAGTTTATTAGCTTGAACCGTCAGCAGAGCAACATTCTACAAATGCTCGCTTACATCAGCTGTGAGCTTTTGTCGGTGGATATAAATTTTTTTATTCAAAAAAGAGGGCCCGCCAATTGAGGCATAAGTACTTTTTATGCCTCAATTTTAACGACCGATTTTTTACGCAGACATCAGACGTTCTTTGGCTGACTTATACTGACTTCCAATTTCATCGACTAAGTCTTGAGTGGTAAGAACTGCTTTTATAGCTCCAATTCCCTGACCGCAGCCCCAAATATCCTTCCATGCTTTTGCCGATGAAGTTCCGCCAGAGCCAAAACTCATTGTAGAAACATCACCGTCTGGCAGATTCTCTGGGTCAAGACCAGCCGCTATAATGGATGGCTTGAGATAATTTCCGTGAACACCGGTAAACAAATTACTCAATACGATATCATCAGCATTGCTATCAACCAACGATTGCTTATAAGGCTGTTCAGCATTGGCTTCTTGAGTGGCAATGAATGATGATCCGATGTACGCAAGATCTGCACCCATCGCTTGAGAAGCAAGCACAGCTTCACCGTTGGAGATTGAGCCAGAAAGTAATAATGGCCCATCAAACCACTCACGGATTTCTTGGATTAACGCAAACGGGGATAGGGTTCCAGCATGTCCGCCGGCGCCCGCTGCAACTGCAATGAGGCCATCCGCACCTTTAGCAATAGCCTTCTTGGCGAAGCGATTATTAATAATGTCATGCAAAACAATACCGCCATAGGAATGCACTGCTTCATTGACGAATTCTTTGGCGCCAAGGGAAGTAATAACAATGGGAACCTTCCACTTTACACACATCTCCACGTCATGTTGAAGTCGGTCATTTGACCCATGTACTATTTGGTTAACAGCAAAGGGTGCTGAGGGCTTATCTGGGTTTGCCGCATCATATTCAGCTAACTCATTAGTTATTCTTTCTAACCATCGATCTAGCTCCGCAGCAGGTCTTGCGTTTAGAGCTGGGAACGAGCCTACGATACCAGCTTTGCATTGAGCAATAACCAAGTCCGGTGTAGATATAATAAAAAGAGGAGCGGCGACAATGGGTAATCTTAGTCGCTCTGAAAGTATTGGAGGTAAAGCCATTGTGTAATCCTATTATGCTGTGTTTTAAAAAGTGTAGTAACCCGTTGATGTTAGCAAGAAACCCTGCCTATTTTCAAAATGGGAACCTTCACGGCCCCTCGGGCATTCCATCTAGCCTGCATCTTAACGTTGTTGCTAGATAAAATGGATAGCAAATAGTGACCCTTGAGTCGTGATGTCATCGGTTACTGAGTAATAATGGTTCAAGTAGGTAGTTTATTGGTTAGCTGTGCCGCATAATTTTTGATTTCCAACCTTAGCTAGTTTGTCCTACAATGCAAGCTCGATGAGAGGAAACGATTGTTAATGGCTGCCATCATTAAAATTTCTAATGTCACTCAAGCACTGATCCTAACGATTATCGTATGGTCGTTTTACGCAGTTTTGTTACTCGAAGATCCAACTGTCTATGGTGAGAACAACCTACTGGAAAATACACAGGCACTAACGCTTGCACTTACGTTGTTATTGTTCCTTATTCCGCTGTTTGATTCCGTCCGAAACGATCGATTGATTGCAGTCTTTTTATCATTACTAACGTTAGGTTTTATTCTACGTGAATTAGACGTAGAAAAGTTTGATGTGCCGAACATCCTAATTTTAGTGGGTTCTGGTAAAGGTCGTAATTTTTTACTGGGCAGCGGACTTATACTAACGCTACTAACTGCTCTATTTAGATTCCGCTATTACTTAAGTTTATCGCGCTGTTTTCTGCGGAATGGCTCGGGTATTGCCACCTTGTTTGCAGGCTTGTTTCTTATTGTTGGTGATATGTTTGAGAAAATTAATATCCCCTATCATGTCTTATATGAAGAAAGTCTAGAGCTTATAGGCTACGCCGTTTTGTTACTTGCCGCCTCAAAACTCGCTCGACGTGAAGTCAAGTCTGATACTTTTATACGGTAACTCCCTCGGTATCTTGTATCCCTGAAAGCACTCTATTTGAAATATAGCCAACGCAGTCGAGTTGCGTCATGTACATTCCATCGCGCGCTCTAAAGCCACTTTAACTGATATTGCTAAATGCAAAAAACCTCACCCTTTTGGGGTGAGGTTTTGCATATATGGTGCACTCGGGTGGATTCGAACCACCGACCGCTCGGTTCGTAGCCGAGTACTCTATCCAGCTGAGCTACGAGTGCATTTTGTCTCATTTCTGAGGTCGGTCACTATAGGTGAGGGGCGCGGTTGAGTCAACAGATCCTGCTCGATGGAGGGTAAGTTTTCTGACCTTGCGGAGTAACTATTATCAATTTAAGAGTTAAGCGATCAATTAATCGATGAAATTGGGAGTTTTTCTTTTAGAACTGCGAACTGGTAGCCCTTATTGGTATTTATAGATCCGCTTTAAGAGAGTATTTTCAGAGGGGATTAATTGGAGAGACTGGGATGCTTACTCTATTTGCTAAAGTTTTAATGATCGAAAAGCCGCCATGCCGAGCCTGTAGTATTTGTACTAGTAATTGATAGGGACTTCCATGGTTTCTTTAAGTTCTTCCATCACGACATAGCTCGTAGATTCTTGTACCGCCGGGAGTTTTAGAATTCGATGACCCAGCAGCTCTCGGTAAGCGGCCATGTCAGCGACTCGTACCTTTAGTAAATAGTCATAGTTACCTGATACTAAAAAGCAACTTTGTATATTTTCTAGATCAATCACCGAGCGGCGAAATTCTTCAAAGTTTTTTTGTGATGTGTGATTGAGGCGAATCTGTACGAAAACAACTAGAGCGGCATCTAGCTTCTGCGAGCAGACCTGCGCGCTATACCCAAGAATGTATCCATTACGCTCCATACGCTTTACGCGATCAATACATGGGGTGACCGACAGGCCTACCTGGCGCGCTAGTTCGGTATAACTAATCCGCCCGTCCTTTTGTAATATCCGCAAAATATTTCGATCAATCTTGCCTAGATTACTTATTACATCCATTGTATTTTTCATATTAATGCCTTAGCTCTTAAACAGCAAAATTTATTGTTAAATTGCTATATAGCATAAAATTTAATGAACTATAGCGTAAATAAATAATAAATAGTATGCCTAATAACTACAATAGCAACATAAATTATTTAATTACTATGCAGTCTTGAAGAGGAAATAAACATGTTGATAGGTGTGCCTAAGGAAATTAAAAACCATGAATATCGAGTAGGTTTAACGCCTTCCTCCGTAATGGAATTGGTCAAGCATGGTCATAATATTATGATTGAGCATGATGCGGGTGCTGGTGTTGATTTTAGCGATGAGCAGTACATATCTGCGGGTGCGGAGATTGTTAGCAATGCCGTAGAAATATTTTCCCGCAGTGAAATGATTATCAAGGTAAAAGAGCCGCAACCTCAGGAGTGTAAAATGCTTCGCGAAGGGCAGATTTTATATACCTATCTGCACCTCGCGCCAGACCCAGATCAAACTAAACTATTGGTTGAATCTGGGGCTACTTGTGTAGCCTATGAGACAGTTACTGATGCAGAAGGTGGGCTACCACTTTTAGCACCTATGTCAGAAGTGGCTGGTCGCATGTCGGTGCAGGCTGGCGCACATCATTTGGAAAAAGCTCAAGGTGGTCGTGGCGTTCTACTGGCAGGAGTGCCCGGTGTTGCCCCAGCTAAAGTACTTATTATTGGAGGCGGTGTAGTGGGCGATAACGCTGCATCGATGGCGGTAGGTATGGGTGCTGACGTAACTATTTTAGATCGCTCTATTCCTAGACTCCGTCAATTAGATAATGAGTATGAGGGGCGAGCTCGTTGTGTGTTCTCCACCAATGCGGCGATCGAAGAGTACGCCTTAGAAGCAGACTTAGTGATTGGTGCTGTGCTAGTGCATGGTGCTGCGGCTCCAAAGCTGCTCAGCAGTAATTTAATAAAGCGAATGAAAAAAGGCGCAGTTGTGGTTGATGTGGCCATTGATCAAGGTGGATGTTTTGAAACCTCAAAGGCAACCACTCATGATCAGCCGACTTATATTGTTGACGGGGTTGTCCATTATTGTGTTGCTAACATGCCTGGTGGTGTTGCGCGTACGGCGACCATGGCATTGAATAACGCGACCTTACCCTACGCCATTGCCTTAGCTAATGACCCAGTGGGCGCTTTGTTTACCAATCCCAATTTACAGAATGGCTTGAATGTGCACAAGGGATCAATTACTTACAAAGCGGTGGCTGATGCGCTGGGCTATCCCTATGTGCCTGCGGATGAGGCTTTAAAAGCCTACGCACAATAATAGTTTAGAAGGGCACCTCGGCAACTACGACAGCACGTATGGGCGCCGGATGTCCTTCAGCTGTTTTGGTGATGTCATTGGGATCTAAAAAATCAACGAGGGAGTCATAGGTCATCCAATCGGTACTCCGTTGTTCTTCTGTGCTCGTAGGGCTTATGTCTACCACTCTCGGATTAACAAAACCCTGCTTACGAAGCCAGCTAACTAATGTACCTGAGGAGGGTAAAAACCATACATTTGGCATTTTTCCATAGCGACCCTCAGGGACTAAAACCTGTCCCTCTGGTCCGTCAATGACTAAAGTCTCAAGTACCAGTTGTCCACCTGGACGCAGTAACTCGCGTAACTCTCGCAGGTGATCCATGGGTGAGCGTCTGTGATAGAGAATACCCATAGAAAAGACAGTATCAAAGGCGGCCATTTTAGCCGGCATATGCTCTATCCCCAACGGCAGGACATCAATAGGTAGTTCATGCCCGGCATATTTCTTGATAGCATTAAACTGAAAGACAAACTTTGCTGATGGATCGATGCCAATGACCCGCTTAGCGCCAGCACCAAGCATACGCCAGCAGTGGTAGCCATTGCCACAGCCGACATCTAAAATTAGGCGGTTTTTTAAGGGCTGCAAGTGCGGCAAAACACGCTCCCATTTCCAATCAGAGCGCCATTCTGTATCGATGGGCATACCAAATAGTGTAAAAGGACCTTTACGCCACGGATGTAGTCCCATCAGACTTTGCCGTAGCTGGTCGCGCACCTCGCTAGTTATATCTTTAGCATCCCCAATAGTTACCCCTGAGTCAAAAGCACAACTCTGCATGCTAATGTCCGGTAGGCTCTCCAGTGTTTGGATCCAACCTGGCATGTCCCCCCAGCGACGACCATCTAGACGTTCATCGATTAAGCTTGGCAAAGTTTCATGCCAAGACTCTAAATCAGAGTTTTGTAGCCAGTCTAGAAACGGACTGTAGTTAATAACAGACGGGAGCATTGGAGAACCTAAACATTCAAAGGGACAGTGTAAATGATTTCACGAGTCCGCTCGCTAGGTTTTCACTCTTGGTTAGCGCTTAGTTGTTGTATTTTATACCTCTGAAGGTACTGGGTTATTTAAGAGCTTTTTTAAGACGCATAAATAATCACCAGCCACTGTTCGGATATTTTTGCCATAAAGGATGCCAATAGGTGCATAATTGCGCGCGCGAACGTATCATGAATTTGATAAAAGCATTGAGGGCAGTAAAAATGAGTGAAGAGCGCTTTCAGGCACTGGAAGAGAAGTTGGCCTTTGTTGAAATGGCTAATGTTGAGATGGGAGACGAGATTTTTAGGCAGCAGCAGGAGATAGAGGTGCTAACCAAAGGCCACCAAATGCTATTGCAGCGGATTGAGACTCTTCAAGACACAGCCGGACAAGACAATGAAGATGATAATGAGCGGCCACCGCACTACTGAGTCTAATCAACGTTGTGAGCTAAACATACCGATAAAAGGGGTTATAGATGTCAGAGTTAAATGAGCAGGTAAAAACCGATATTGATAGTGTTTTTGCGCGTCAGCAGCGCTATGCGCTGGAGTTACGGAAGTCAGATTATAAGAAGCGTCTCGCGGTGCTTGACCGTTTTGAAAAAGTTTTTCGTGATTCTCAGGAAAAAATCTATCAGTCAGCTGCAGATGATTTCTCAAAGCCACAGGCCGAAGTTGACATGTCAGAGATCATGTCGGTGCTGGCTGAACTAAAGCATGTGCGTAAAAATCTGAAAAAGTGGATGAAACCTGTTTCAGTAATGCCCACTGCGAGCATGATTGGCACCTCGTCTAAAATTGTCAAAGAACCCAAGGGCGTTACTCTGGTGGTCTCACCATGGAACTACCCCTTTAACCTAACTTTTGGGCCTATGATATGGTCAATTGCTGCCGGTAATACGGTAATCATTAAACCCTCTGAGATGACACCACACATGTCTGCGGTCATCGCTGAAATTGTTGAAAAAGCCTTTAGTCCTGAAGAGGTAAGTCTGTTTCAAGGTGAAGCGGATGTAGCAAGCTACCTTACAGCGCTACCATTTGACCATATCTTCTTTACTGGCAGTCCTGCAGTAGGTAAGCATGTGATGGCAGCAGCGGCTAGGAATTTGACTTCGGTCACCTTAGAGCTTGGCGGTAAAAGCCCAGTGATTGTTGACAAATCAGTGAATATTAAAAAGGCGGTGCAGTCTATTGCTTGGGGCAAGTTCAGCAATAATGGTCAAACCTGTATTGCGCCAGACTATCTCTATGTTCATGAATCGATCAAAGAAGAATTTGTCAGTGAAATGACCGACTGCATTGAAAAACAGTATGGATTAGGTAATGTCGCTAAGGATAACGGGGATTACTGCAGAGTGGTTAATAGCAGCCACTACCAGCGTATTAGTCGTTTATTAAGTGATGCACAGGACCAGGGTGGAACACTAATCACGGGCGGGCAAACCGATGATGCGAGTCGGTTTATTGCGCCAACACTCATTGAGGGTATGGCGGCTGATTCTGCGATTATGCACGAAGAGATTTTTGGGCCATTACTTCCAGTGATCACCTTCTCAGATATTGATAAAGTGATAACCTATGTTAACAACAAGCCCAAACCCTTGGCGTTGTACATTTATAGTACTGACAAGAGTAGTATTGATAAAATACTTTGCGAGACCAGTGCAGGTGATACCTGCGTCAATCAGACTATGATGCATTTTGTACACCATAATCTTCCTTTTGGCGGTGTCAACAACAGTGGCATTGGAAAGTCTGGTGGTGTTTGGGGTTTCAACGCGTTTACTCATGAGCGCAGTGTGTTGACTGACAAGTTCAGCTCAGCATCCATGTTGCATCCTCCCTATACTCCGAAGGTGCGAAAGATGATTAAAATGGCTATGAAAATGACAACCTAAGATCTTTTAGGGTTCTTTAATAGCGACCAATGAGCAAAAGTTAAAACACTGAAACCAAGGGCTTGCGGATTGAAAACCGCAGGCCCTTAATCGTTGTATGTGGGTATCTAATGTTTCGGGTATCAAGACGTTTTCGATAGAATCACGCTTCTGACTTATTTCAAGGTCACTGTATCCTTGAGCACGCTTGAACTGATGATGAAGGTCGCTAAGTAGTGTATTTAGGCTAGGCGGTTCAAAATGTAACTTTTCAGAAATGACTAAACAACCCCCCGGATTTAGGCCAGCATAGATCTTTTTTATTAAAGCCGCTCGTTGTGACATGGGAATAAATTGAAGAGTGAAGTTCATCACTACCATTGATGCATTGTTAATGTCTGTATCGCAGATATCTTGATTGAGTAGTTCGGTACTTATGGGTGAGGGGACTGCAGCAAGTAGGTCTGCGCATTTATCAAGCATGGCAGCTGAGTTATCTACCGCAATTATTTTAGTATTACGATGATCTGTAATTCGTGAGCGCATCGCAAGCGTCGACGCCCCTAAGGAGCAGCCTAGGTCATAGCAATGACTGTTGGCCTGTACATACCTAGAAGCCAATTCACCGCAATGAGCCAAAATAGTCTCATAACCAGGTACGGACCGCCGAATCATATCTGGAAAGACATCAACAACCGCTTTATCAAACACAAAACCTGGAATGATACCCAATGGATGAGCAAATAGATTATCTTGGCTGGTCTCCGTCATTAGTTTATACCGCTATGGCCGTTAAGCCTGTTGTAGCTGCCAAATCAGTATTAGTGATAACCGCAGTCTGCGCAAATTCGGGTCGCAGATAATGGTCAGCAACGCGCTTTAAATCGTCTTCAGTCACAGCCAAAACGCGCGTTCTAAATGCCATAGCAGATGCTTTATTGCGACCATTGAGCTCAGAATGGAATGCTTGCATAGCTTCACCGGCGGGAGAGCTTGGCTTATCCAAACTACCGATTACTCCAAGAACTGCCTCTTCGATTTTGTCGTTACTGATCGATTGTTCAAGTACCCAGGCGATTGACTGGTCGAAGTCAGTGAGCGTACCTTCGATGCGCGGATCTCTATAAGAGAAGAAGCGGAATGCCCCTGATTGATTATCTTGTGAGGCGCCGCCGCCGTAGGCACCACCTTGTTCACGAATGGCGCGGTGTAAAAAACCATTTCGCAATACGCCCCCGAGTACTATCAGTGGTGCTGCATCTGCATGACCCGCAGCAACCGTAGGATATGCGCGAGCACAGAAGCTTACTTGTGTGTTTGCCGTCCAGCAGTGATTTACCGGCGTCAAAGACGGCTGGTACTGAATCAGATTAGATGCTGTAAAAGGTGTTTGGTTTTGATGGCTAAATCCACTTTGCATCTGTGCTGCGAAGGCCTCTAAACGCTCATTCTCTGCAACCAGAAGATACTGGCGAGGCTGTTGTAAAACCTTGGCGTGGATACCTTTTAATTGTGAGGCTAGTGCAGCTAACTGATCATGTTCATCAAGGGAGTTATCAAGACTTTTAAGTAGTGATAAGCCCGTCAAGCCACCCCAGCGCTGACTAAGATGACCATTAGCTGACATGCCGCTGGCAGCCGCCATCATAGCCATAACATGGCCATTGCCTACAATAGACGATTCACGATAACTACGAATCTGAGCAACCAACTCGCGTAGTCTGGGCAGTTCATCAAAGCGTGTTTGCTCGATAGATTGTTGCATCAGATCAGTCATCGCAGACTGATTAGAAGCCAGGCCTTTCGCTGAGAAGCTAATATTGCCATGCAGTTTTTCTAAATCGTTTTTATCTGCACGCACATTTGCGGACGCGGAATAAGAGCCTACGACACTGGAGTGCCACAGTTGAGTTGCCATGTAGTCTTTATCACCAACACCCATTTCGGTAGCACAGGTACTGTACAGCGGTAGTAAATCCATTTCTTGGCTGGTCAAATCGGGCATAGCCATAATAACTTGCTGGTAGACTATGCCATTTGTACCGGCATTATAGCTAGTAAGCGCCACCGGTGAATGACTGGTCGAGTATTTCTCTGCGTAAAAAATATCTGAAGGGACATCTTCAATGCCAACCTTTGGAAGTATATCGAGATTTTCTTCCATCTCTTGTCGTTGTTTAAGTGCAATAGCCTCATCAACGATTTGCTGTTTGCGCTCCTCACTTAACCCCTGCTGAATTTCAGTAAGACGCGCTTTTTCTTGCTGTTCTTTAGCTTTGCCCAAATCTGTATCCGGCTTCATTACCAAACGGAGACGATGTTGATTATTGAGGAGTAGATCACGCGCTAAACCCTTAATAAACGAAGGATCTTTGATATCCTCTTTTAGTTTAGCTAACACCGGGTCAAGATTAAGAAGTGATACAGGGTCACCACGATGAGTGGCACTGGTCAATGCCGTAAGAATCAACTGTAGGCCATAGGGGTAACCTCCCCCAGAGACTTCGCGCTGCGAAAGCTCTAGTTGATGAAGACTAGCCTCGACCTGCTCTTGAGGTAGACCATTATCAGCTACATTTTGTAAGACACTCAAAATAAGGGCTTCAACGGCATCAGCATTTTCAGGATTTGAACCCTCGACACCACAGGCAAAAATAAGCTCTTTTTGAGAATCCTCAAGACCGCACATTGGTGATGGAGAGGTTCCCAGGTCGGTCGTCTCCAAAGCTTGTTGCAATGGTGAGCCACTGTTGTCGAGCAATACACTAGACAGCAACCGCGCGCACATTGTTGCTTCAAGATCAGTTGCGTCGCCAAGAAGCCAAGAAAGTACTATGTGGCTTTGATTTTCAGTGCCCTCGGGTTCATCAAACGCATACGCTTCTTCCACATATTGCGGGCGGTCATAGCGCCGCTCGTTATTGACTTCAATGTGGCAGTCGAGTCTGTCGAAACGACTCAGCGCATTATCTTCAAACTGGGCTTGATGCTCGGTAGCTGGAATATCACCGAAGGTAATAAAAATGGCGTTACTTGGGTGGTAGTGAACATCATAAAAGGCTTTAAATTGCTCATAAGTGAGATCGGGAATATCAGTTGGATCACCGCCACTGTTGTAATGATAGGTGCTTGTTGGGCAAAGATGCTTGGACATAGTTTGCCACAGCGTTGAGTTTACAGAACTCATCGCACCTTTCATTTCGTTGTACACCACACCTTTAAAGGTCAGCTCAGAATTTGAGTCCTCTGCATCTGAAAATTCTAGTCTGTGCCCCTCTTGCGCAAAATCGAGCGGGTCCAAGCGGGAAAAAAACACTGAATCGAGGTAGACACTGAGTAGATTATTGAAGTCTTTTTTATTTTGACTGGCAAATGGATAGGCGGTCCAATCAGAACTTGTAAAGGCGTTCATAAATGTATTTAGTGACCGTCGGATCATCATAAAGAATGGATCACGAACTGGGTACTTTTCACTACCACAAAGGGCCGTATGCTCTAAAATATGAGCTACACCAGTAGAATCTTCTGGTACTGTTCGCAGCGCCACCAAAAAGACATTTTCTTTGTTATCGGAGGCCAGGTGGATATGCTGAGCGCCAGTGACTTTATGACGATACTCTTGATAATGTATCTTAAGCGACGGTATATCTTGGCTGCGTAACAATTCAAAGGCAGGGTTAGTCTGATCGGTCATTCTATTTAGCGCTCCAGAGCGAATCTTAGTTGGGTTCCTTTAACGGCGTCGCCATTCTACGCGAATCCGTGGGCATGAAAAGTCAAAATGCAGAACACTTTTTAGCGGTCTGCATTTTGAGTACGTTGCCGGTAAACAATTGGTGTTGTGCCTTGCCAGCGTTTAAATGCTCTATAAAAAGTACTCGGCTCACAAAAGCCTGTCAGATAGATGATTTCGCTGATCGCTTCATTGGTTTGAGAGAGTAAACGAAGAGCTAGGCGATGACGCAGGTCATTGAGTATTTTTTGAAAACTAGTGCCGGCAATGTTGAGTTGGTGGCGCAAATGGCGTGGACTCATGCCCATTAGTTTAGAGACGGATATCAAGCTAACATCCCCAGATTCGAGTAGGCTAGCCATGTGATTGCGCACTTCCTTGATTAGATCACCTTGCTTGAGTATTGCGAGATGTTGGTCGGCGGCCTGCATGTGCAAATCGAGTAATTGCGGCTCAGCATACAGAGAACGATAGTTTAATATGTCCTCAGAGAAGTAGAGCTGAAAAGACTCAGCATTAAATTCAATGGGACACTTAAAAATTCTATGGTATTCGTCAATATCCGTATTGGGTGGGTGATTGAATACCACCCTGTCGGCTTTAAATGCGCCATCTGTTACCGCTTCAAACACTTTAATTAAGCCCAACACCATGGCTTCTGCAAGATGTGATGTAGCGTACTGATGATTGGAAAAGTAGCTAGTTAAACACGCTTTCGGAGACTCCTGGACTGATCCATGCAGAGCATCACTTATAAGACGCTGGTAACTCAATACGCGCTTGAGACCATCGCCAAAGGTTTGACTACTTAACAGTAAATATTCTAATATTTGTCCTTTATACACCGGCATTTTCTCACCCAAATGCAGCCCTATACAGGGATCACCGGACAATTCAACGGCGGCCTTCCAGAATAAAGGTTGGGCGGAAAAGGGTGTGCGCAAGTTGGCTTGGTATAGCTTTGACGGATCAAATCCGGAACGTCGCAAAACCTCGTCGGCATTAACATCAAGTGCCTGAAGTCCTTTATAGGCTAAGCGCACTAATGCACCAGAATCTGTTAAACCATTCATAATTATTCCAAAAATAAGCCGCCATGATACACTATTGACCCAAATGACAAAGGTGTTAAACGTTTTGCTAGTGACATTAGTCTTCGGACAACCTATCGTGTGGTTATGAATAAAATTGACCAACAGTTCGATGATGTAGACATGTCTCCTGCACCTGAGGAGCTCAGTGAGCTACCCGGTTTACTGGGTCTTTTTCGTAAAGCGGTGGTTAAATCTGATAATTTTGAGCTAGGGCAGCCTTTTCCTTTTTTGAGCAACTATGTAAAAGGTGTGCAGATTGAAAAAAAGCACCTGCTAGCGTATCAAAAGTTACTTGGCTTCGAGCAAAATGAACAGGTCCCGCCTACCTACTTAAGCATGCTCGGGTTTCCGATGATCCTGCGTTTAATGACCCATGCTGATTTTCCTATGAAGGCGATGGGGCAGGTGCATCTCAGTAATGAAATTTCGGTTTTTAAAAATTTCCCAATGCATCAGGCAATTACCTTGACGGCCGGTATTAATAATAGCCGTGTTACCTCCAGGGGTGTTGAGTGGAGCGTGGGGCTAATTGCCAAGGCTGATGGTGAACTTGTTTGGTCTAGTGAATCAACGATGTTACATCGCTGTAAGACAGGATTACGACGTCAAGGGCTACCGGTGATAGTGAGAGCAGGAGAGTCGCAAACGTGGGCTATTGATGGAGGTATGGGCCGCCGCTATGCAAGTGTCTCTGGAGATTATAATCCAATACACTTGAGTGCAATCAGTGCTAAATTATTTGGGTTTAAAAAAGCCATTGTGCATGGGATGTGGAGTAAGGCGCGCTGCCTTGCAGTACTGAAAGATCAATTACCAGAGTCCGGATATCGCGTTCGAGCTAATTTCCATCGACCATTATTTTTACCTTCGAATGTTTTGTTTTATTCTGAAAGAAAAGCTGACATGACATCATTTTCAATTTTTAATCAAACCGGTGAGCAAGCTCACATGGACGGTTGTATTTCACAGGACTTAACTAATGCCCAACTTTAAAGCACCCGTCAAAGATTTATTGTTTTTATTCAATGATGTCTTTGATATGCAATCTCACTACCAGCACGTCGAAGGAGGTGATCAAGCAACTCCAGATATGATTGATGCCATTTTCACTGAGGGGGCAAAGTTCAGTGAAAATGAATTAGCGCCGCTTTACCAATCCGGTGATGATGGCTGTGTTTGGGATGATGGAGTGGTTACAACTCCTACGGGCTTCAAAGAAGCTTATAAGACTTATATCGAAGCTGGTTGGACAACACTAACCGGTAGCGAGAATATGGGAGGTCAACATCTTCCATCATCAGTAGGCCTTGCAGTGACTGAAATGATTACCAGCGCAAACTGGGCTTGGGCAATGTATCCTGGTCTCAGTGAGGGTGCTATTGCCACTCTCGAGGATCATGGTACTGAGGAGCAAAAAAATCACTACCTTACGAAATTAATTAGTGGGGTATGGAGTGGCACGATGTGTCTGACAGAGCCGCACTGTGGAACAGATTTGGGGCAAATGAAGACCAAAGCTGTGCCTAACGGCGATGGTAGCTACAGCGTTGACGGTACTAAGATTTTTATTAGTGCAGGTGAACATGATCTTACCGAAAACATTGTCCACATTGTACTGGCGAAGTTACCGGATGCCCCCAGAGGCACAAAGGGATTATCACTATTTATTATCCCCAAGTTTTTACCTGCGTCAGATGGCTCGGTGGGCGAAAGAAACGGCGTTAGATGTGGCTCAATTGAGCACAAGATGGGTATTCATGGAAATGGCACAGCAGTGCTTAATTTTGATGGCGCCAAAAGCTTTCTCATTGGTGAGCCGCACAATGGTTTAAATGCTATGTTCACCTATATGAACGTAGCGCGTATTGGTACAGCTAGTCAGGGTGTGTCGGCGGCAGATCGCTCCTATCAGGGTGCATCTGCTTATGCTCGAGATAGGTTGGCGATGCGTTCTATTTCTGGGGTGAAAAATCCTGATGGTCCAGCTGACGCGATTATTGAACACCCGGATGTAAGACGTATGTTATTAACGCAGCGGGCTATTGCTGAAGGCGGTCGTGCGATGGTGACCTATGCTTCTCAGTTTGCTGATATATACCGAGCGGGTAAGACTGAGCAGGCGAAAAAAATTGCTGAAGAGCGATTGGGTTTTTGTACGCCAATACTGAAAGGTTTTATTACCGAATTAGGGGTTGAAGCGGCAAACCATGGTGTCCAGGTATTTGGTGGGCATGGCTACATCAAAGAATGGGGCATGGAACAGATACTTAGAGACAGTCGTATTGCGACTTTGTACGAGGGTACTACGGGAATTCAAGCGTTAGATCTGGTTGGGCGAAAAGTACTACTTGATCGATTCAAGCAGCTCAATGTATTCACTGGTGAGATGCTAAGTTTTGCCAAGGGATGCATGCCTTGGACTGCTGCGGGTAGAGATAAAACTGTCCGCTCCCAAGCATGGCAAGTTGCCAAGTTAGCTCTTCGATGGCGACTATTGGCCTTTAAATTGGGTTCGGGTGCCAAGAAAAGTCCAGATTCTGTTGGTGCTGGATCTGTAGATTTTTTAATGTTCTCAGGTTACGCCTACATGGCATACATGTTTGCTAGGATGAGTAAGGTCGCGAGTGCGCAATTGGCCTCCGGTGAGGGAGATCGAGTATTTCTGCAAGAAAAATTACATACCGCAACATTCTTCTTTGAGCGTATTCTGCCGCGCGCAGACCTGCATGCTAAAACAATAAAGGCAAGTGTTGGCAGCGTTATGGGAATGCCTACCGACTATTTTGATGCTACTCGTTGAACCTAGGTTGATCGGTTAGAGCATTTTTAAATGCGCAGATATTTGATGATTTGCTATTGACTATTCAAGTGCTGTACAGGGCGTTATGGCGAAAGTCATAGCGCCTTTTTTATACACTGACCTGGTACAGTCCAGTGCCCGCGGTTACTAGTAGCACCCCACCTATTACGCGATAAAACTGTGTTGTATCTTGGCGCAGCAATTGCTCATGAAAACGTTGGCCAATTAAATGGCCAATCCCGGCAAAGGGCAATAACCAAAACGCCGCTAACACGTTGAGACTAACTTCAGCCCAGACAAAAGCAATTAGCTTTATGCTCACTAGCACTGCCCAGAGTACAAACAAGGTATGACGAAATTCTGAAATCTTAATGTGCCGCAACGCTACAGCGATCACCAGAGGGCCTCCGATCAAAGATGTACCGCTCACATAGGCACCTATAACCAAGAAAAGTACATCTAACCAACGGCTATTACTTTTCAGTGGGCGACCAAGAATATAGGTGACTGAATAGGCGGCGATCATGAGAAATATAATAGTATTCATCAGGTCGGCGGGTAGCACGATTAGTCCAATGACACCGGCAATTTTAGGCAGAATCATAATAGCCAACGCAAAGCGAACAAAAGGCCAATTAACCCGTGGTGCATCAACATCTGTCGACCCACTCATTCGAGCTTCGTTACGACGACTCTGCATCAATGTCAGTGCGGCGAAAAATAGCAGATGCAGAGATATAATTGGAAGAAAATAAAGTGGATCATTGTGGATTAGTAGTAAAAACGGAATGGTAAATAATGCACCACCGAAGCCTAGACCGGAGCGAACAAAACCGCTCCAGATAAATACTGCAGCGATTAGGACAATTTGATAAATCTCAAAAACCATTAGTGGCTGCAGCCCTTAGGCCCGTGAGCATGGCCATGAGAAATCTCTTGTTCAGTCGCCTTTCTAATATCGATAATTTCTACGTTAAAGTTGAGATTTTTGCCGGCCAGTGGGTGATTCATATCAACATCGACATTAAATTTTCCTACTTTGATGATAGAGCCAGGTTTGACACCATTATCAGTATTAACATGAATACTCTTACCCAGCGTTAACTTTCCTTCATGTTTAAGATATTTCATCGGTATACGTTGAACGTTATTTACATTCCGGAGTCCATATCCTTCGGATGGCGACAGATTAAAGGTTAATGTCTGACCAACCTCGGCTTTTGAAACAGCCTGTTCGAATCCTCTGATCATCTGTCCGCGCCCATGCAGGTAAACCATTGGCTCTCCGCTCTCGTATGTCGAGTCAATAAGTTCATTATTATCATCGGTCAGGGTATAGTGAACAGAGATGATGTGGTGCGCAGTAACGTGCATGGCAGGCTCCTTAAATGGGACCGCCATGATACATCAAGACACCATAATAGAGGGATGTTGTAGTCCTACTTTAGGGTTAATAAATCTTGGGATAATGACGATGTCATCAACAGAGTATGAGAATGGAAATGACAAGAGTGATGACGCTAATAACGCATTTATAGACCTTGTCGGTGATGATATTAAACCCTTGTCTGGAAAAGTGTCTGCGCATTTAGGTAAACCTGCGTTGATCACTCCGGGTGTTATAGAGCGTCGCAAAGCCGCCCAGCGGGAGACGATTTCAGAGATTAATGTTCTTGACCCCATTTTGGTTATTGAGCCAGTTGACCCCTTGGCATACCTAGAATTTCAGAGGCCTGGGGTACAACATGGTGTGTATAAAAACCTTCGCATGGGCAAATACGAAATTCAGTCACGCCTTGATCTACATCGGCACACGGTTGAACAGGCACGTGTAGCTCTGTGGCGATTTGTAGATGATTGCCATAAGCACAGTATCCGTTGTGCGTTGATTACTCATGGCAAGGGTGAGGGCAGAGAACAGCCTGCAAGGCTCAAGAGTTGCGTTAACCACTGGTTGCGACAATTTGACCAGGTGTTGGCTTTTCATAGTGCACAAAAGCAGCATGGGGGTGTGGGGTCGACTTACTTATTACTGAAAAAAGATAGTTCGGCACGAAAGAAAACGGGTGAAAAAATACATCAAGCGAAACGAACCAAACGCTAATGCGTACATTGACGGTAATGCAGAGGGATTTGCGATGATTAGATTAATTTTATTGATATTTGTAGTGTTTATGACCAATGCCAGCGCGGACACATCAGGAAGTACCACTGAAGTTTTCAACTTTAAGGTGTCACTGAATGATCGAGAGGTAGGCTGGCACAAATTTGTAGTTGAGGATAACGGTGAGCAACTGACGGTAAAGTCAGACGCCAGCATGGATTTTACGGTGCTGCTGGTGAAAAAAATTGAGTACCGACATCAGGCCAACGAAATATGGCAAAAAGATTGTATGATTGAGTTTCAAAGTAGCACGCAAAGAAATGGCAAGCGAGTAGCTGTTAGTGGAAAGGTAGTAGACGGTAAGTTTCTTGTTAGGCGTGAAGATGTTGATACGTCACTGGGGGTCTGCGTTAAGAGTTTCCCTTATTGGCGGCCAGATTGGCTTGAGAGTGACTTTCTACTAAACGTTGAAACTGGAAAATATACGCCCATTTCGCTGCAGAGCAACACCGACCCTGTAACTCAGATGACCTACAAAACGATTGAGTTACCAAAAACGCAGATTCGTCTTGAGTATGATAAAGCCGGTGATTGGCAGATCCTTGAGTCAGATATCAATATAGTAGGAACATTAAGATACGAAAGAGTTCCAGGCCCCATGGAGGTTCAGTTATGAATTTACAACAACGAATATTATTGATCGCAATCACACTTGTGATTGCCTCTTGCAGCTCACAAAAACCCATGAGAGCAGTTGACTACGTGGATCTTGAGCGTTTTATGGGCGACTGGTATGTCATTGCAAACATTCCCACCTTTTTAGAGAAAGATGCTTTTAATCCAGTAGAGAGCTACCGTCTTGATGATGATGGTAGTGTGGCCACCACTTTTAGTTTCAACGATGGAAGCCTTAGTGGTGAGAAAAAAATCTATAATCCGCGTGGATTTATTAAAGATAAAGTGAGCAATGCGATCTGGGGAATGCAGTTTGTATGGCCAATCAAGGCTGATTATAGGATTGTTTATTTGGACGATGCCTATCAACAAACGATTATTGGCCGAACCAGTAGAGATTATGTATGGATTATGTCGCGAACAGCGCATATTTCTGATCAAGACTATAGCGCCTTGGTCTCCCAGGTCAGTGCACTAGGCTATGACATAGAATTATTACAAAAAGCGGTTCACAGCTCTCCAAAGCCGACATCTTTAGATAATATGCTAACTATTGAGAAAATTGAATACTCGGCTGTTAGTCGAGGAAAATCAGAGCGAGCAGTTTTACAAAAAGGGCGGTACAGCTATTTTTTGGATAATCAAAAAGTAATTCAAAACGTTTTGACGACGGAGCAAAAGCAGGCACTAGCTAAGATTTTGACCAATATTGACGTGGCTACGATTAAGGACCTTAGTGCGCCATCTACGCGTCATCAATTCGATGGCGCCATGGTCACGTCGCTAGCCATAACGTCAGAGGGCACGACGCATCGTAGTGTGACATTCGATGATGATAACCCACCCAAAGCACTGACAGCCTTAATTGATTTTCTTATGGCTATGAATCGTGGATAACTTAGTTATCTAGGCGGTCTATTTGCTGATAGCAGCATCGAACAACTATACTGCGCGCTCCAAAATAAGTGGGGCAGACAATGTCACTGAGTAACAAGCAATTGGAGGCTGCTAAACTCCAAAAGCGCCTGCGCCGAAATGTCGGTAAAGCGGTAGCTGACTACCGTATGATTGAGGAGGGCGATCGCATTATGGTGTGCCTTTCAGGAGGCAAGGATTCTTATGCGATGCTTGATATCCTTATGAATCTGCAAAAAAATGCACCCATTAAATTTGACTTGGTGGCGGTGAATTTAGATCAGAAGCAGCCAGGGTACCCCGAACATGTTTTACCGGCGTATCTTGATAAGCTGGACATCGAATATCATATCTTAGAGAAAGACACTTACAGTATTGTCACGAGTAAAATTCCTGAGGGTAAAACCTATTGCAGTCTCTGCTCTAGGTTACGGCGTGGAACTTTGTATGGTTTTGCAGAGCAAATAGGCGCAACAAAGGTTGCTTTAGGTCATCATCGGGATGATATTGTTGAAACGTTATTTCTGAATATGTTTTACCAAGGCAAACTGAAGGCGATGCCGCCTAAATTATTATCAGATGATAAGAAAAACATCCTCATTAGGCCGCTCGCTTACTGTAAAGAATCTGACCTCATTGCATTGTCTGAATTAAAACAATTCCCAATCATTCCTTGCAACCTCTGCGGCTCTCAGGCGGGCCTCCAGCGCAATGCTGTGAAGGATATGCTGAAGCAGTGGGAGCAACAATTTCCTGGTCGTATTGATGCAATCTTTGGCGCCATTAAGAATGTGGCGCCTTCACAACTTGCCGATACAGAGTTATTTGACTTTACAGGTTTGACCCGCGGTGTGCTGGACATAGAACAGGGCGGGCATCTTGAAGTGGAATCACTAATTCAGGCTATCAACGTTTAGAGTAATGAGTTCCAGTACTGGTTAGCATAACTGCCTTAAAAGCCTTAACCTCACACTATAAAGTGCGATCAACTGGTCTTTATTAGTAGCCTATAGCGGTAGTTTTAAGGCACACTTCCTCGCTGGGCCGGAGCGCCTAACATTTTAATATTCTAAAATAGAAATAACAGGAGTTAAGGATGAAATCTGCATTAATACATACTGGACGGGGTTTGC
>ENA-ORXF01000242-ORXF01000242.1-marine-metagenome-genome-assembly--contig:-NODE-242-length-41944-cov-19.412186_pt1 | contig 41944 bp, 45 predicted proteins | sample MGYA00237864_ERZ511476 | MGnify/ENA primary metagenome ERZ511476 (study PRJEB26306, sample SAMN06343908) | marine metagenome | isolation source: coastal waters | place: Atlantic Ocean: West Antarctic...
GCGGAACCCGTTAAGGACAAAATTTATGTATGTGAAAGTGGAATAAAAACTAAAGAAGATATTAATTTTATTAAAAACAATTCTATTATAAAAACATTTTTAATAGGCGAATCATTAATGAGATCAGATCCACTAGAAGAACAAATAAGAACGCTTTTAATATAAGGACTCATAAAATTTATTTAAGTTATTGATATTGTTAAGATTAAAGTAATTGAAACATAAAGCGAACATTGATAGAACATTAGCATATAAATAATTATCTTATGCTGACAAAAAAACAAAAAGAATTACTAACCTATATAAGTACATCTCAAAACCGAAATGGTGTCTCTCCTTCTTATGATGAAATGAGAGTTGCTTTGCATCTCAAATCTAAGTCAGGTATTCATAGACTTATTTTAGCTCTTGAAGAAAGAGGGTTTGTTAGACGTTTAGCTCACAAAGCTAGAGCATTAGAAGTTATAAAAGATAGCTTCTCAAGTATAGATATTTCAAATCAAAATAAAAATAATCTTATAATTGGTAAATTTAATGGCAAATCTGAACATGATGATAGCCATAAGGTCTCTACCCTGCCTTTATACGGAAAAATTGCTGCTGGTACACCTATTGAGGCAATACAACACAACGATGAAACGATTGATGTTCCTAAAGACATGATGCCTATTGGTGAAAGTTATGCTCTAACCGTTGAAGGGGATTCAATGATCAATGAAGGTATTTTTAGTGGTGACACTGTATTAATCAAAAAAACAAACTATGCTGATAGTGGCGATATTATCGTTGCATTAGTTGATGATTCTGAGGCCACCTTAAAAAGGTTAAGAAAAAAAGGTCAAAGTATCGCCCTTGAAAGTGCCAATCCAGCTTATGAAACACGTATTTTAGCTCCTCATAGAGTTAAAGTTCAGGGTAAATTAATTGGCTTATTAAGAAAATACTAGATTTAAGCCCTTTTTTTAAAATATCTTTTAAATTTTGTATAAATCAGCTATTTATATGCATAATTATGAAAAATAAATCTTCTGTAAAGAATAGCAAAACAGCAAAACTTATTATAGGTAATCAGACTTATTTATTGCCAATCTATAAAGCTTCCGAAGGTAGTGATGTAATTGATATAACAAAACTTTATGCCACTAGTGGACATTTTACCTATGATCCTGGGTTTACCTCAACAGCATCATGTAAGTCTGACATCACATTTATAGATGGAGATAAGGGTATTTTAAGATATAGGGGTTATGATATTGAAGACCTCTCTAAAAACAGTGATTTTATAGAAGTTACAAATTTACTAATATACGGCGATCTTCCAAACAAAAGTCAGCTTAACAAGTATTATAAATTAATATCAAAGCATACAATGGTTCATGAGCAACTACTAAAGTTCTTTAATGGATTTAGAAGAGATGCTCATCCAATGGCCATGATGGTCGGTGTTATGGGTGCACTATCTGCATTTTATCAAGATTCATTAGACATAAATGATCCACACCAAAGAATGACTGCTTCAAGAAGGATTATTGCAAAAGCTTCGACCATTGGCGCGATGGCCTACAAATATTCTATAGGACAGCCATTTGTTCAGCCAAATAATACGCTCTCGTATGCAGAAAATTTTCTTAATATGTGTTTTAGTGTGCCCGCTGAAAAATATAAAGTTTCACCTGTAATGTCTCAGGCAATGGATACAATTTTAATACTTCATGCGGATCATGAACAGAATGCCTCAACTTCTACTGTTAGATTAGCTGGGTCATCAGGCGCAAATCCTTTTGCATGTGTTGCTGCGGGTGTAGCGTCATTATGGGGACCTGCTCATGGCGGGGCAAACCAAGCGGCGTTAGAAATGCTTGAAACAATAGGTCATAAAAAAAATATACCTTTGTATATAGAAAAAGCTAAAGATAAAAATGACCCTTTTAGACTTATGGGATTTGGTCATAGGGTATATAAAAATTATGACCCAAGAGCAAAGATCCTTAAGCAAACATGTAAAAAGGTTCTAAAACATATTGGAATTAAAAATGATCCAGTGCTTGAAGTTGCTATGGAATTAGAAAAAATTGCACTAAAGGATAAATATTTTATTAATAAAAAACTTTATCCAAATGTTGACTTTTATTCAGGTATTATTTTAAGAGCAATGGGTTTTCCACCAGAAATGTTCACTGTAATTTTTTCAATAGCAAGAAGCTCAGGTTGGACAGCACACTGGCATGAAATGATCGAAGACCCTGTTCAAAAAATTGGTAGACCAAGACAATTATACCTCGGTAACAAAAAAATTACTTATGGTAAAAAAAGATCTACAAAAAATACTCGTTAATCAACAAGGTGTAATTTAATTTTATATTTGATTAGGGCCTTATAAAATTTAATTTTTTCAACCACTATTGTCGAATTCTTTGATATTGCTAAAACATTCAGTTTATTCTTATGCATCATTTCTAATGTAGTTAAACCGACTGTTGGCAAGTCAATTTTAAGACTTTGATTGACTTTAGGCATCTTAACAAGAATTCCCTCCACTACACTTCTTGAAATTTTTTTCTTAATGGAATTAATACGTGAAAGCATTTTGTCTGTTCCTTCAGCGGCCTCAATTGCCAATACATAACCATTAGAAATTACACATGATTGTGCATTATCGTATTTACTTAAAGAATTAAGTAGAGAAATACCTTTATTAACATCATTTTTTTCATCCTCAGATATATTTAAGAAAGCTTTATCTAAAATATATTCATTTGGAAAAAGGTCTATAAATGAGTTTGTTTGATAACCTTCATTATTAAAAATATCGATTATACAATCTAGAACCTTGGCATCACCAAGCTTAGAAGCAATAACTAATTTAGATATATATTTACTAAGAATATTATCAAGCGTCAGTTTAGAAAAATTTGGTCTGCTAACATCGCCAAGAAAACATAATTGATTTATCTTATATTTTTTTAATATATTTATACATTTTTCTAATTCGAAAATTTTTAGCTTATATACATGCTTACTATTCAGTAATTTATTGTTATTATTATTTGAAATATCAATATAAACAAAATTTTTATATTTTCTTTTAATAGAATTATATGCAAATAAAGGAAGGTCATTATCACCACCAATTAACGCTAGATTGTCTATTTTTTTTTTCATTTAAAGCTGCATAATCCTCGAGGACTATCAGATGTAATAAATCTAATTAATTCTTTTGTTAAAATATTTGTGGTATTTTCATTGGCAATAGATTCAGTTTTGATTTCATTGGACTTGAATATTTTTTCAAAAATTATTTTAAAATCTTTTATAGTTTCATTAGAATATTTTGCTCTTCTAAGACCAATGATATTAAGTCCTAATAAATGAGCTCTATTTCCAGTGACAAGTCCGTATGGAATAACATCATGTTCAACGGCACTCATTCCACCAATCATTGATAAAGACCCAATTCTACAAAATTGATGTACTGCAGATAAACCACCAAGTATTGCATGATCGTCTACGATAACGTGACCAGCAATAGTAGACTGATTTGCCATAACTATATTATTGCCAACAATACAATCATGTGCAATATGAGCACCAATCATAAATAAAGAATTATTACCAATTGAAGTAAGGCCTCCGCCGCCATCAGTTCCAACGTTAACAGTTGAATGCTCTCTAAATGTATTATTACTACCAATAACTAATCTAGTAACTTCATTATTAAATTTTAAATCTTGTGGAGGTGAACCAATTGAACAAAATGGGTAAAATGTATTAGATTTATCAATATCAGTATTACCTGCAATAAAGACAGAAGATTTAATTACATTATCGTTACCTATTTTAACATTATCTTCAATTATTGAGTAAGGACCAATGCTAACATTTTCACCGATTACAACATTTGAACCAATTAGAGCAGTTTTATGTATAAGTGACATTAATTTTTATCCATAATAGTTGCACTCCAAGTAGATTCAGCAATTATATTACCCTTATTATCTTTGGATATTCCATTAAATTTCCAAACCCTACCTCTAGATCTAGAGGCAACAACATAAGCAAATACTTCATCACCTGGGAAAACAGGTTTTCTAAATTTCGCATCAGAAATATTCATTAAATATACAATTTTATCAAATGTTTCATCCTTAATACTATAAGCAATTAAGGCAGCAGCAGTTTGAGCCATCATCTCAACTAAAATAACGCCGGGAACTACTGATTTTTCTGGAAAATGACCTCTAAAAAAAGGTTCCTCTGGGTTAAAAACCTTATAACCAGTTGCACTTGTTAACTTTTCAATGTTGAATAATTTATCTAAAAATAGGAATGGATCCCTATGAGGTATTAATTCTTTTATTTCATCTAATAAAACTTCAGTTTTCATATTTATATCATCAATTTTTTATAATTTTTTAGGTACTTATTGATACTTACTGCAGGGTATCCCATTACAGTCTCACCTTTACCTATATCTCTTATAACGCCTGATTTAGCGGCAATTTTAACGTAATCAGAAATTACTATATGACCACCAATTCCGGTTTGACCGCCAATTTGTACAAAGTTTCCTATATTTGCACTACCTGCAAAGCCGCACTGGCCAGCTATAACACAATTATTACCAATAACAACATTGTGAGCAATATGAACTAAGTTATCGATATAAGTTTTTTCACCAATTATAGTGTCGTTAAAGCTACCTCTATCAATTGTGCAACAAGTACTTATTTTTACATCATTTTGAACGATAACACGTCCTATATGAAATATCTTAAAAGGTATATTTTTTGTGTCATAAGAAAAGCCAAAGCCAGCTTGCCCAATTTTAGTACCGTCTCCTATTGATACATTGTCACCAATTATAGTATTACTAATTGATACATTTTTTCCAATTTTAACGTTATTTCCTACGGAGCAACTATGATCAATAGAACTAAAATGATCAATTGAAAAATTATCACCTATTGAAACATCATTATCAATTATTGAATTTTTTGATATATTTGAATTATTGCCAACTTTAGTTTTATTAAGTTTTGAAATTTCACTTTTCGTTTTTAACCTATAAAATAAATTTGAAATTTTTGCTATGTCAATTTCTAGATTTCGACTTATTAAATTTAATTCCTTATTATCAGTATAATTAGATAATTTACTACTAGTAATAATATGCTTAGCTTCAGTAGTTGAGCTGTATTTGTTTGAGCTAAAAAATGTTAAGTCATTAAAACTAGCTAGATTAGGTCTGACAAATGAAACTAATTTAAAACTATCATCTATATTAAGAACATCTAAATTACAAAGACCGGCAATATCAGCAATACATATATTTAGATTAGTATGATAGAAACTCATCTAAGTTAATTTAATCTAAGCTTACCTTAATTTTTGGTAGTTTCTTATTAAGCTTTTTAATAACATTTTCAGTAATATCCATATTATTAGCACTTAATATGACAGAATTTTTTTCAAGAATTACAGTAACACCTAATTCACTGCTTAAATCTTCTAAGATAGGTTTAATATTATTAAGTATTTCGTTTCTAACTTTTTGAAGAACACCCTCTAATTTTCTTAGCTTTTTCTGCTTATCAACCTGATAATTTTGTAATTTTTTTTCGTAGTCCTTGGCTTTTACTTCAAATGCTTCTGGCGCAATTACACTCTGCTGTTCAATCAAACTATTTCTTTCTTCGAGCATTTTTTTATCAGATTCTTCAATCTCAACTTCCATGCTTTTTTGAATTTTTTCAAATTGTTTAGTAGCATCTTTAGCAGATTTTGAATCTGATAAAATTAGATTAATGTCTACTATTGCTATAGATGTATTTGGGTAAGTTGATTCAGCATATAAATTGAAACCAAATAATACTATTAGTAACAAGGTAATGTGAAATATTTTTTTGTTTATATTGTTCATTTAAAAATTATATCCTATATCAAAAGAAAATTTATCAGTTGTATCAGTTACTTCTGACATAAATGGTTCGGCTAAGACAAAGTTAATTGGGCCAATAACACTGTCCCAATTTAAGTTTAAACCAATTGACGCTCTTACTTTATGGCTATCGTCAATTGAAGTGTACCTATTATCTAATCCCCAAACACTACCAACATCTAAAAACAATGAACTTGATATATCATATTCAGCAATTGGTAAATCAAAATTTGTTTCAATCGATGACAAATAGTAGTAATTTCCACCTGTAAATGAGCCCGCCAGTTGTGGTCCAATTTTTCCATGTTTAAAACCACGCAATTTTTTACCACCAAGTTCAAACATTGCGTCAACTGGAGCATATTTTCCACTATAACCATTCATTGAACCTAGATCTAATTTAAGTGCGCCTGTAAGTATCTTACTAAATTTTTTATATTTTTTATAAGATATACTATTTTGCAAATAGTTTGATGTACCTCCAATGCCAGCTAAATTTTGTTCTATTCTAAAAATTGAACCACTTGATGGTTTGTAAGGACTATTTCTTTTGTCTATAGTTAAACCATAACCAATACTAGAAATTGTATTCGTGCCAGATAAAAGTCTCTCGTATGCAGAAGCATTGGCATCAGGTTTTGTTTTTGATGTTTTTAAGGCATAATTGGCAGAAATTCTGTTGGAATAAGATATAGGAAATCCTAAAGCTAAACCAATACCAAAACTTTCAGTTTCATATCTTACATTAGAGGGATCACTAAATTTATTGTACATATCAAATTTAACCAATAAATCCTTATCATTAAAAAAAGGTTCCGTAATAGAAAGATCATAAAGTGATTGTGTGCTAGCTAAACTTGCTGATAATTTGAGCTTTTGCCCCTTACCCAGAAAATTACTTTCACTAATACCAGCAGTAAGTGTTGATCCATTTTGATCTCCATAACCTGCACCTAAAGTTGCACTACCTGTACTCTTTTCTACTACATTTACATTTAAATCCAATCTATCGGAATCATCAACTCTAACTTCGTTAGTTTCAACTGATTCAAAATAGTTTAAGGCTTTAATTTTATCTTTTGCATAATCTACTGAAAACTTATTATACGCATCACCTTCACTAAATGTAAATGCGCGTCTTATCACTTTATCTATGGTTCTTGTATTACCATTGATATTAATTCTATTAATGTAAACTTTAGGTCCTTCATCAATATTGAAAGTTATATTAACAGTTAAATCATTATCATTAATTTTTATATCATTGTTAATATCAATAAATGTATAACCATAACTAGATGCAGAATTTTTTATAAATTCAGTAGATTCTTTAATAATTTCACTGTTAAATGTATTACCTTCATTTGAAGACAAAGATTTTTCAATTATATCTTTATCTAGTTTGGCAAATTTTGTATTGACACTAATTTTACCAAAATTATATTTATCCCCTTCTTCTACCGTCATGATAATTTCAAATTTATTTTTATCATTTACTAATTGAGCTATAGATGACGTAAACAAAAAATTTACATATCCATTTTGAGTGTAAAAGTTTTTAATTAATTGTTTATCATATTCTATTCTATCTGGATCATATTGATCACCAGATGACCAAAATCTTAACAACGAAGGGATTTTCGTTGTCATAACACTCTTAAGCTCTCTATCAGTAAAAGCTTTATTTCCAATAATATTTATTTTAGATACTTTTATAATATTCGCTTCATCAATTTTGTATATTAAATTGATACGATTATTATCTAACAATTCTACCGATGGATCAATTTTAGCAGACAGTCTTCCAGATCGTTGATAAAGCTCTAATAGACGTTTGACATCTTCTTTAACTTTACTTCTAGAAAAGACCGTTCTTTCGGTTAACTTAATTTCGGCAAGAAGATCCTCATCTTTCTTTGACTTATTGCCCTCAAAAAAAACTAAATTAACTGTTGGATTCTCTTTAACTGAAATAGTAAGCGCACCATCTATATAATTTATCGAAACATCTGAAAAAAGTTGTGTGTCATAAAGCTTTTTTATAGCGCTATTGGATAATGTCTCTGAATATATAGTCTTAAGATCAAGATCACTGTAAGAAAGAACGGTGTCGTAACTAATTCTTTGTAGACCATTGACATTTATGATTTCAATTGAATCATCAGCATAAACATAAGAGAGAGAGAAACAGCAGAATGAAAGATATATAAAAAAGTTCTTAAAAAAATTAAACATAATCATTTATATATAAAATTTTAGCTTTAATCACGAATTAAATTAACGAATTATAAGCTCGTCATAAAGGACATATTCATCAATAATATTGAATGAATCAATAATATTTTCAATAGTTGGATTAATTACATTATTACCATCATCGATAAATTTATTCATAATTTTTTCATTGTTGCTCACTATGTCAGTAAATAGTATTTTTTTCTGTAAGAAAAGAGAAACCATAATTTCATTACAATAATTTAAAATAGATGGCGCTAATCCGCCATGATTTATTGATAACTTTGCTAATTCAATTGCCTTAAATTTTTTATTATCAATATTAAAGAAATTAAGTGAACTAATTACACTTAAATCTAAATTAAATCTACTTAGATCTATTTCATTTTTTTCAAATAAAGCACTCGATATAGAAATTTGCATATTAGGTTGACTTAAGAAAGCATGAACAGAACTATCTTTAAACTCAACTAGGCCATGCACAATAGATTCGGGATGTATTAATGCATTGATATTATCAGGATTTATATTGAATAAATAACATGCTTCAATTATTTCAAGACCTTTATTCATTAACGTCGATGAATCAACAGAAATTTTATTTCCCATATTCCATTTTGGATGAGTAATTGCTTGATCAGGAGTAATTTTTTTTAAATCATCGTAATCATAGTTATAGAAATTACCACCACTAGCAGTAATGGTATAATTCTTAATTGAATTAATATTTTTATTTTTTATTAATTGATAAATAGCATTGTGCTCCGAGTCTAAAGGTATGACTTTTGTTGACGAAGAACTTGCCTGATTAAGAAATAAGGTTCCAGTGCATATAATACATTCTTTATTGGCTAGTCCTATTATCTTACCTGAGTTAGCAAGTTGCATTAATAATTTTAAAGGTGTCGAACCAGAAATTGCAAAAATAATTATATCAACATTGTTATCTAGTACTAAATCATAAAATTCATCTATGCCGACACATACTGAATAATTCATTAGCAAGTTTTTATATTGTGATATTATTTCTTTGTTTCCAATACCAATTTTTTTACAATTAAATTCATTAGCAATTTCAATCAATTTATCAATATTCTCATTACAAGTTAAACCAACAACATTGAAGTTTTTTTTATTATTTCTGATTAAATCTAAAGTTGAATTACCAATTGAACCAGTTGCTCCATAAATAACAATATTTTTTTTAAGCATATAAATTTATAAAATTAAAATTAAATAGGAAGAAATGAACAAAAAATATTAATATGAAGGCGTCCATTCTATCCAAAAGACCACCATGACCAGGAAGTATATTTCCAAAATCTTTAATCTTTAGATAACGTTTTAAATAAGATTCAATAGAATCACCAAAAAATGAAAATAAACCAATTAGCAAGGTTATGAGTATAATTAGATAATCATTATCACCCACTAGCACTGTAAAACTAGAAGAAAAAAATAACAAAAATAAAAATCCAGTAATTAAACCACTATATGTTTTATTTGGGCTTATTTTAGGCAACATTTTTTTACCACCTATTAATTTACCTCCAATTAAAGAAAAGCTATCAAATATCCATATGGAAATAACAATATATAGTAAATAAAATTCAATGCCTGTATCACTTGTAATTCTTAAAAATATGAAATGAAAAATACTAACTATTAAAATAATTTGTAATATGACTCTAGTTGTAAATTCAAGCTTATCTATCGTTGAATTGGCTAGTTCATAAATTAATATTGCTAAAATCGAAAGAAAATAAATTATAAAGATATAGCCCCCTTGTATAATAGAATAGATAAAAGGAATTACAAAAAAAATACCTGTAATAATTCTATTTAAAATATTTTTATCAAAAAAATTTTTTAAATTATCAATCATTTTCCAAAACTTCTTTTTCTGAGCCAAAATTTATTTGTAACAGCTTTTAATTTTCTATAATCAAAGTCTGGCCATAAGGTATTAACAAAAAATAATTCTGAATATGTTGATTGCCATAGAAGAAAATTACTCAACCTATGGTCTCCACCAGTTCTAATTATAATATCTGGATCCGGTAAGCTTGGATTATATAAAAACTTATGAAAATTTTTTTCATTTATTTGTATATTTGATTTCTTGGAATTATTGATCGCATCGATAATTTCACTTCTCCCACCATAATTAAGGGCAACATGTAACATTAATCCTGTATTATTTTTAGTTTCTTTAATGGCACTATTAATAATAGAAATAGTTTTTTTTGGAAGTTTGTTTATTTTTCCTAAGTGATTTATCTTAATATTATTATCAATTGCCGAATCTTTAAATAATTCATATGTCTCTTCAATCAATTTAAATAATTGATTGATTTCAAGGGGTGACCTTTTCCAATTTTCAGTAGAAAAAGCATATAAAGTTAGATTGTTTGTTAAATTATTTTTAGCGACAGATTTACATAACTTTATAGCGCTACTAATACCTGCTTTATGACCAGAAGATCTATTTTGAGCATTCTTATTTGCCCATCTTCCATTACCATCCATTATTATGGCTATATGATTAATTTTTTTAATTAATAAAGGCATTGATCTTATACTTTAGAAAGATCTACTTCCTTTTCAGAAACCATAGTTTCTATTGATTTGACATGTTTAACAGTAATTTCCTCTATATCAGATTGAAGTTTTTTTGATTCATCTTCACCAATTTCTTTATCTTTTTCTAATTTTTTAAACTGTTCAATGCCATCCCTTCTTATATTTCTAATAGCAACTTTAGATGCTTCACCGATTTTTTTTGCCAATTTAATATATTCAAGTTTTCTTTCTTCTGTAAGCTGGGGTAACGGCAATCTAATAAGAGTGCCTTCAATAGACGGGCTAATCCCAAGGTCAGATTCTCTAATAGCTTTTTCAACAAGGCTTACATTTCCCTTGTCCCATATCTCAATATTTATTAATCTAGGCTCAGGTGTTGTAATGTTGCCAATTTGATTAATAGGCATTTTCGACCCATAAACATCAATTTTAATTGTATCAAGCATTGATGGAGATGCTCTGCCGGCTCTAATACCACTCATTTCAGTCTTAAGACTCGCTATACTTGAATCCATTCGATTGTTTATATCGTCTTTAATTGTATCGGACATTATTTAAGATATTTCTGTAAATTTGTTTTTACCATTATAAGTTTTAATTAAACAATTAATTTCAGCAATTGAAAATACAATAATTGGAATATTATTATCTTGAGCGACTGTAATTGCTGATGAATCCATAACTTTCAAATTATCATTAAGATACTTTTTATAGCTTATTTTATCGTACTTTTTAGCATTTTTAAATTTTTTTGGGTCTTTATTGTAAATACCGTCAACTTGAGTTGCCTTATAAATAGCATCACAACTAAGTTCTGCAGCTCGTAAGGCAGCAGCTGTGTCAGTTGAAAAATATGGATTTCCAGTTCCAGCAGCACATATAACAATACGCCCTTTTTCCATATGCCTAATTGCTTTTCTTCTAATATAAGTTTCGCATATAGATTGAATAGGTAAAGCAGACATTACACGTGTATCAACGTTAATTTTTTCTAAAGCATTTTGTAACGCTAGTGAATTAAGAACAGTTGCTAGCATTCCCATATAATCAGCTTGAGCCCGATCCATTCCTTCAGCAGATGCAGACAAGCCTCTAAATATATTACCGCCACCTATAACAACACATATATCTATTTTCTTTTTTGACAGATTTTTAATGTCTAATGCAATTCTATCAACAACAGATAATTTAATACCATAATTATCATCGCCCATCAAAGCCTCACCAGAAAGTTTTAATAAAATTCGGTTTGTTTTGGTTTTTGACATTATTAACTATTGGCCTAATTCATATCTAATAAATGAATTAATAGATATCTTTGATGAGTTAGCATTTCCAGTTTCTTCCAATAATTTTGTTATTGTCACACTTGGATCTATTACATATTTTTGATTTAGAAGAACAACCTCTTCAAAAAATTTATTCATTTTACCACTAAGCATTTTTTCAACAATATCATCTGGTTTTCCAGATTCTTTAAGCTGCTCTTTAATAATATTTTTTTCAGTTTCAATGACAGCTGGATCTAAAGAGCTTTCATCCAAAGACTTCGGACCAGTAGCAGCAATATGCATACAAATATTCTTTCCAAGACTAGTTAAATCAATTTCTGGGTCAGATTTAATATCTAAAAGTACACCAATTTTACCTAAGTTATCACCTAGTGAATTATGAATATAATTATAGGTCTTCCCTTTTACAAAACTGGATCTTTTAAAAACAATATTTTCACCAATAACGCCTATGGCATCATTAATAATTGATGAAATTTCATCTTTAACACTTTCAGGGCTGTCTTCAGAATCAAGAATAATTTGTGTAATTTTTTTAACAAGAGCATGAAAATCTTTATTTCTTGAAACAAAATCAGTCTCTGAATTTATTTCGACAACAGCAGTACCACTAGTGTTAGACATAATTGAAACAAGGCCTTCATTAGCTTCTCTTGTTGATTTTTTTTGTGCCTTAGCGATACCTTTTTCCCTTAACCATTGAAAAGCTAAATCTAGATCAGCATTGTTTTCTGCTAAAGCAGCTTTACAATCCATCATTCCAGCACCAGACATTTTTCTTAGATCTTGAACTTGTTTTGCGGTAACAGACATTAATTACACTCCCTCTTTTACAAATGATTTTTTATCTGTTATTTCAACAGTTGCTTCAACAGTTTTTTTCGGATTTTCTTCAAATGAAATATCTCCAGCACTATTGTTGATAGCCTCTTTAATTAACCTACAATATAAATTAATAGATTTTCTAGAGTCATCATTTCCAGGAATAGGAAAGTCAATTAAATCTGGATCACAATTTGTATCAATAATTCCAATAACTGGAATTTTTAATGTAATCGCTTCAGCAATTGCAATGTGCTCTAACTTTGTATCAATTACAAACACTAAATCAGGAGCTTTTTGCATCTCACTAATACCACTTAAAGATCTAACAAGTTTAATGTGTTTGTTTGTTAGTTTTAATATTTCTTTTTTAGTAAATTCATTATTGGGATTTGTTTTTAAAACCTCAATCTCTTTCATTTTAGTGATTGATTTCTGTATAGTTGCATAATTAGTCATCATACCGCCTAACCATCTATGATTTACATAAAACTGGTTAGTATCTTTAGCTAAATCAGCGACTTGTTGGGCCGCTTGTTTTTTTGTGGCTACAAATAAAATTTTTCCGCCTTTGGCAACAGTTTTTTGAATTGTATCTAATGCAGTTGAAAGCATTCCCATTGTTTGGGTAAGATCAATAATATGAACATTTTCACGAACACTGTGAATATATTGTTCCATTTTAGGATTCCATTTTTGAGTCTTATGACCAAAATGAACTCCACATTCGATTAATTCTTTAAGATTAAAGTTAGGTATTTCCATAATGTATTCTCCGGTTAACCTCGCACAGCATTTACACCCTTATCGGGACCGGACAGCCTAAGCTATCGCCATGTGATTTATGAGGTATGATGTAACTGATTAAAGGCCTGATTTCAATTACTTTCTAATAAAGATCTACACTACTAATTTCAGGAATATTTCTAAGTTTTTCGGCTAAAATATCATTAATTTGAAATTTTTCACCTATCTTAACGTTTTTATCATTGAATATAAGCATAATAGTGCCTTCACCAACAGCTATATCAAGTTCTTTAATTGCTTTGACTGCATCTATTGAATTTGTCTTAATCTTTAAATTTTTTCTACTTGTTATAGGTGTATCAGCTGTTTCAAATTTAACGATGTCTTCTAAATTATATATCTTTTTAACCTCGACTCTTATTTGACCATTGTCATCAGTAAAATCAGTACCTAAAACATAAGATTGACCCACAATAAGCATATCACGATATTTTCTTAAATTTGCTTCAAATATTATGCCTTCATAAATTGAACTTGTATCTGAAAAATTTAAAAATGCATAAGCATTGCCACGAGCAGATCTTTTTTCTTTTTTAGCTAAAAGTGTGCCCGCTACTAAAATATTTTTACTATTTTGTAAATCTTTTGACTTATAGATTGTCATATATTCTCTTACATTATTAGTTATGAGATTATTTTTGTAAGCAGAAAGTGGATGGCCTGAAAAATAAAATCCAACAATTTGAAATTCCTTAATCAGCTTTGTGGCTTCAGACCAGTTTTCAGTTTTAAAAAAATTATATTTAAATAGCTCAGTATTACCAAAAATATCACCTTGATTACTATCAGACTTAATGTTGAAATCTTTAATAGCTTTAACAATTTCATTGGACTGATTAAAAATATTTTCTCGTTTTATATTAAATAAATCGAAAGCACCTGCACAAGCCAATGCCTCTAATGTTTTCTTATTTGCAACAGATCCACTTACACGCCCTAAAAGATTATCAAAGGAGGTAAAAAGACCATTTTGATTTCTTTCATTAACTAATTCTTTCATAGACTCAATTCCAACATTTTTAATAGCACCTAGTGCATATTTAATGCCTTCATTTTCAGTTACAAAATATACATCTGATGTATTTATATTGGGGGGATAGAGTTTTATTTCCATTCTTGATAATTCTTGTTGAAATATAGCTAGTTTATCGGTGTTATTGATATCAAGTGTCATTGATGCCGAAAAAAATTCAAGAGGATAGTGAGTTTTAAGAAATGCAGTTTGAAATGAAATTAATCCATAAGCAGCGGCGTGACTTTTATTAAATCCATAATCAGCAAACTTAGCCAATAAATCAAAAATATTTTGAGCCTCGTTATCTTTGATGTTTCTTTCGGTACAGCCTGATACAAATCTCTTTCTTTGATCTTTCATTTCCTTTTGAATTTTTTTACCCATGGCACGTCTTAATAAATCAGCTTCACCATCTGAATATCCAGACAGTTCTCTGGCAACACCCATAACTTGTTCCTGATATACAATTACACCGTAAGTTTCTTTTAAAATATCCTCTAACTTAGGATGAATATATTCAGGTTTTTCTCTGCCATGTTTTCGTTCAATATAAGTAGGTATGTTCTGCATAGGTCCTGGTCGGTACAATGCAACTAACGCAATAATATCTTCAAGTGCGTCTGGTATCATTTGTTTTAATGTTTCTTGCATACCTGGACTTTCTAATTGAAAAATCCCTGTTGTTTCACCGGTACTTAAAAAATTAAAAGTATCTAAGTCAGCAAGATCAATTTTATTTATATCAAAATTAATTCCTTGATCTGTTATTAGTTGAACGCAATTATTGATTAAAGTTAAAGTCTTAAGTCCAAGAAAATCAAATTTAACTAGTCCAGCTTTTTCAACATGCTTCATGTCAAATTGAGTTAAATAAGTCTTAGTATCAGGATCGCTGTAAAGAGGAACGTCTTTAAAAATTGCATCTTTTGAAATTACAACCCCTGCAGCATGAATTGATGTATGTCTTTTTAAACCTTCCAATCTCAACCCTATATCTAAAAGCTTTTCAACTTTTTCATCATTGTTAGCTTCCTCTGAGAACTTTGGCTCATTATCAATAGACTCTTGTAGAGTTACTGGTCTTGAAGGATCAAAAGGTATCAATTTACATAGGTAATCAACTTGTCCATAAGGCATGCCCAAAACTCTTCCAACATCTCTTAATACAGCTCTAGCTTGGAGCTTTCCAAACGTAATGATTTGAGCAACTTGATTTTCACCATATTTATTTGAAACATAGTCTAGAACCTCGTCTCTTCTGTCTCGACAAAAATCAATATCAAAATCGGGCATTGAGACTCTTTCGGGATTTAGAAATCTTTCAAAAATTAATCCAAATTTAATCGGATCTACATCAGTTATATCTAAAACCCAAGCCACTAAAGAACCAGCACCAGATCCTCTGCCGGGGCCAACAGGAATTTTATTATCTTTTGACCATTTAATAAAATCTGCAACAATTAAAAAATAGCCTGAATATTTCATATTAATAATAATATTTAATTCTTTATTTAAACGATCTTGATATTCAGTAACAATGTCATTTTTTAAGCTGGTAATATTTTCAATTTCAAATTTAAAGTTTAATCTTTTTTGCAATCCTCTATTTGCATCTTCAATCAATATATCATTTTCAGATTTATCTTTAGTGGAAAAGTTTGGTAGTGTTGGTTCTTTAGGTTGTGGTCTTGAAGAGCATCGTTGAGCAATAACTAATGTATTACTTAAAGCTTCAGGCAAATCAGAAAACATATGGTGCATTTCATCTGATGACTTAAAGTAAGTTTCTTTAGGAAATTTTTGTCTATTAACTTGAGAAAGATATTCTTTTCTATCAATGCATAGCAATACCTCGTGTGCGTTGTAATAATCAGGATTTTCGAAACATACTTCGTTTGTTGCAACCAAAGGTACTTCATTTTCGTAAGATAATTTTAGAATTGATTTTTCGGTTTGAATTTGAACTGGGTCACCAATTCTCTGAATTTCAATATATAGATTATCATTAAATACATTTTTTAGATCTTTAATTAAATTATTAGCCCAATCATATCTTCCATGAAAGAGTAAATTATTAAAAATATTTTGATAGCCACCAGTTAAGATTATTAGTCCTTCTTTGTGTTGATAAAGTTGATCTAGCGTTATGAATGCGTTATCTGATGAATGATGTGTGTAAGAAATTGAATTTAAATATAATAAGTTTTTATAACCTTCATCATTTTTAGATAAAATATTGATACAAAAGTATTTATCAGTTTCTAATTCAGGGTTGATAACGTAATTATTGGGAGTCTTAATTCTTATTTTTGCACCTATAATTGGTTGAATGCCGACTTTTGAAATCGTTTCTGAAAATTCCAAAGCACCAAATAGATTGTTGTTATCTGTGACAGCTATAGCCGGCATACCGTTATCTGAGCATAAATCGGCAAGTTTTTGTATTGTCAATGCACCTTCTGACAATGAATAATCACTCTTAGTATTTAGATGAACAAAACTATTCATTCTTATTACCAATTTCTATTCTTTTACCAGCCATAGATGCTAATTCAAGATTATGAGTAGCCATTATTACAGCGCAATTATTTTCTTTAGTGTATTTCATAAAATACTCAAAAACATTATTGGATGTATCATTGTCTAAATTTCCAGTTGGTTCATCTGCTATAATAATATCAGGCTTAGCGATTAAAGCTCTAGCAATAGCAACTCTTTGTTGTTCACCACCAGACAAATCTTTAGGAGTGTGTTCCAATCTATTAGATAGGCCAAATTTGCTTAAAATATCTATACTTTTTTTATTAGATTCATTTTTTGAATTGCCTAATAATAATAATGGTAACGCAACATTTTCTACTGCACTAAAATCATCAAATAGATTGTTAGACTGGTAAACGAATCCAAGATGATTTAATCGCAATTTATCTCTTTCTGTCTCATTGACTAGTGTCACATCATTACCAAGGTACTTTAGGTTGCCAAAGTCAAAACTATCTATTAGTCCTAAAATATTCAGTAATGTTGTTTTACCTGAACCTGAGGGACCAGTAATTGCCAAAAAATCACCTTTATTTAATGTCATTGAGAAATTTCTTAATACATCAATCTTTATATCCCCTTGAATATAAGACTTAGATATATTGTTAGCTTCAATTAATAAATTAGGCATTTTTTAAAATCCCTTTTATTTCTAACCTAGAGGCTGCATATGATGGATAAATAGTAGCGCATATAGAAACTAGAATTGAAAAAACTACTATATACAAGATTTGAGCTGTTTGAATATCTGTAGGTATTTGATCAATATAATATAGTTGTGGTGGAAATAAATTAAGCCCAAATTGACTATTTAATATTGATCTAACATTTTCTAAATTACTAGTAATGAGATAGCCGAACAGCGTACCAATTATAGTACCTGAAACCCCTACTATTGAACCTATAAGAATAAATATTCTCATTATACCACCACGACTAAGGCCAATAGTTCTCATTATAGCTATTTCCTTTGTTTTATTTTTCACAAGTATGAACAAACTAGTAATTACATTAAAAGCTGCAATTAAAATAATTAATGAAAGTATTACAAACATTACAGTTCTTTCGACCTTTAAGGCTTCAAAGTAAGTACTATTTACTTCTTGCCAGTCTCTGATTAAGTATTCACCTAAAGGATAGTTCTCAATCAATTGTAATTTAGTTTTTTTAATACTATTTGGATCCAATAAGTGAATTTCAATAATTGAAACTTCATCTCTATTGGTGGTTAATGATTGACCATTTTTCAGTGAGATTAAAGTAAAATTACTATCATACTCATTCATACCAGAATGAAAAGTTCCTGAAATTTCAAACACTTTAGATTTTGGCAAAGAACCAAATGGAGTTGATATAGTTTGAGTTGAATACAATTTGACATTTGAACCAACTGTTAAACCAAGCTTGGTAGCCAGTGTGTCTCCAAGAATAATGCAATCACATTTAAGTGGTTCAGATTTTGATGTAGTTAAGTTTTCATTAATTAATTGATAATTAATTAAGTTATTCGGATTAATTGCTTTTACAAGAACGCCATTATTTTGATCTCCTGAAATCATTAGCGACTGAAATGTTATATTGGGATCAACAAAATTAATATTATCAAATTTTGTATCATCAAATTGATAATTCTTTATATTTTCACCTAGTTTATTTATATATAAATGCCCATTAAATCCAATAATCCTATCTTGCAATTCAAGCTTAAAGCCATTCATAACCGACATTACTATAATTAGTGTAGCTACACCGATAGCGATGCCTATAAATGAGAACCAGGATATTATTGAAAGCAATCCATCAGAGCGTAATGGCTTGAGGTATTTAAAAGCTACAAATCTTTCAAAATAGTTAAATGGCACAATTATCTAATTATTATTAATCTTACTTACGATCTCACTAATTTTCACTAATTCAGTATGACCAGTTTTTCTGTCTTTAATTTCAACAGTACTATCTTTAATGCTGTTATTTCCAAATATGATTTGTTTTGGTAGACCAATTAAATCCATTCTAGAAAATTTTGCCCCCGCACTGTCATCTTTGTTATCATATAAGCAATCAATTTCTGCGCTAATAAGGTCCTGGTATACAGCTTCACACATAGCGATAGCATCTTTATCTTTAGCCTTAAGATTAATTAGACCAACAGCAAATGGAGCTACTGAATCAGGCCATATAATACCATTTTCGTCATGTGAAGATTCAATAATAGCACCCACAAGCCTAGAAATACCAATGCCGTATGAGCCCATATGTACTGGGACAGCTTTGCCATTTGAATTTAGAACATTGGCCTTCATTGGTTCAGAATATTTAGAAGAAAAGTTAAAAATATGACCTACCTCTATACCCTTTGTGTTGCTCTTAAATTCTTTAGGTACACTTTTTTCAAACTCTTCTTCAGAATGTTTATCATCAGCTGCTGCATAAAAATCTTGGTAAGATGATACTATGGTTGAGAGATCATTTTCATAATCAAGATTTTTATCAATATCAATTAGATCTAAGATTCTTTTGTCAAAATATATATCACTTTCTCCAGTATCAGAAATAATCAAAAACTCGTGGGACATATCACCACCTATTGGCCCAGTTTCTGCAGCCATAGGAATAGCTTTTAATCCAAGTCTTTCAAATGTCTTAAGGTAACAAACAAAAAATTTATTGTATGTTGTTCTTGATGCATCCATGTCTAAGTCAAATGAATAAGCATCTTTCATTAAGAATTCTCTGCCTCTCATTATTCCAAATCTTGGTCTTAATTCATCTCTAAACTTCCATTGAATATGATAAAGTAAACTTGGTAACTCTTTATATGACTTTATTGACCTTCTAAAAATATCTGTAACTTGCTCTTCGTTAGTCGGTCCGTATAACATTTCTCGATCTTGACGGTCATTAATACGCAACATTTCCTTACCATAATCATCATATCGGCCACTTTCTTTCCATATATCAGCAGGTTGAATTGTAGGCATTAAAATTTCATTTACGCCTGCAGCATCTTGTTCCTCGCGAACAATATTTTCAATTTTTTTAAGGACCTTAAGACCTAAAGGCAACCATGAATAAATACCTGAGCTAGACTGGCTAATCATTCCTGCTCGCAACATGTACTTATGCGAAGCAATCTCAGCATCTGCCGGAGTTTCTTTTAGAACTGGTAAAAAATAGTTACTTAACTTCATTTGAATAAAATATGTCTAAAATATATAACAAAAGACCTTGGTCTTTTAAATATATATACATAATAGACCATAATATGATCGAAATGATAGTAGTGATCATAAATTTCTTAAATATTTGTGGATTATTGGGAGCACCGGTATCATTGCCACCTTCAACAATTTTTTCGGCCTTATCACTTATATTTAATGGCAGGACAATGAACATTATTAGCCACCAGATTAATAAAAATAGGACAATAGACCCTGCAATACCCAAGATTATACTTCTTCTAGCTCTATAAGAGTGCCATTACAGTCTTTGGGATGGAGAAATACTACTGGTTTACCATGAGCTCCTATTTTAGGTTTACCTGTTCCAGTTATAGCAACCTCATGCGTATTTAATTGCTCTATTGCAGCGTTAATATCTTCAACTTCGATACATATATGATGCATACCACCTTTTGGATTTTTTTTAACAAAATTACCAATTGGTGAATCGACACCTAATTCTTCAAGGAGTTCTATTTTTGTATTACCAAGATCTATAAAGACCGTTGAAACTCCATGATCTGGTTGCTCAACAATGTCAGATACTTTAGCACCAAATACATCCTTGTATTGCCTGGCTGCAGCTTTAATATCTGGAACTGCAATTGCTATATGATTAAGTTTTCCTAACATAATATTTTAAATATGAACCAAGTGAATATTTGTCAAAGGTTTTTTCCTAGTACGTTTAAATATAAAGTTTTTTGATACACTCTCAAGTTTTTTATGAACCTTTGAATCTTTTTTGCTAAGATTATTAGAATTATCAAAGAAGTTATATATTTCCTCCTCAAGACTATCAATAATATCATCATCTTGTTCATCGAACAAATCAATACCATTACAAGATATTATTGGCGGTGAATTAAGTTTAAGTTTTTTATTGAGTATGCATGTTATATTTAGAGTGCCATTAAAACTCATGCGTTTTCGTTCTGACAGATGATAACTGTCACTTGGAACTAACTTATTCCCATCAAAATATAATCTCCCACTTATACACTGATCAATTATTTCAGGTTCGCCAGGTGCTAGTCTAAGGATATCGCCATTTTGAATTAACATAGGATGTTTAACGCCCAATGACTTAGCTAGTTCAGAATGATATTTTAAATGTCGGTGCTCTCCATGTACGGGAACTGAAATTTCTGGTTTAATCCAATTGTACATGTCAATCATCTCATCTTTACATGGATGACCTGAGACATGGATATCTTCATCATACTCAGTAATTACATTAACATGCATTTCTGATAACTTATTAAACATTCCATAAAGTTTTTTTTCATTACCTGGAATTATTTTAGATGAAAAAATAACGGAGTCTTCTTTACTAATTTCAATTCCATGAAAATCATTATTTGCTATACGCATCATAGCTCCTCTTGGCTCACCCTGACTTCCAGTACACAAATATAATAATTCACTTTTCTTTTTTTTCGCAGCTTCTTTCTCATTAATAATGATATTGATATCCTTTAGAATACCAACTTCACGAGCAACAGAAATCATTCGATGCATAGATCTACCAACTACTACAAGAGACCTATTTGTTTCTTTGGCTACATGAGCAACAGTTTCTAATCGTGCAACATTAGATGCAAATGACGTAACGAAAACTCTATTTTTCAACTTCTTAACAACATCAACTAGATTTTTTCGAACAGTTAATTCAGAACCAGATCTACCTTTAGTCATTACATTTGTTGAATCACAAATCATTGCTGTAATTTTATTTTTATATTTTTCTTTAAAATTTCTTGGATTCGGATTTCCTATCAATGGATCAGGATCAATCTTCCAATCACCAGTATGATAAATTGTACCTAGATCAGTAGTAATAAACATTGAATTTGGCTCAGGAATTGAATGCGCCATAGTTGAAAGCTCAATATCAAATGGACCAATTTTAAAATTAGAATCTAAATCAACAATATTAAGATAGCCTTTTAGATCAACGCCTCTTTCTTCAAATTTAAGTTTAATTATGCATGCTGTAAAAGGTGTTGCATAAATTTGACATTGTAAATCAGGCCAAAGATAAGCAAGCGCACCAACATGATCTTCATGGGCGTGTGTAATAAAAACACCTACGAGATCATTGCGACGTTCAGCGATGAAACTATGGTCAGCCATAATAATATCGATACCTGGCAAACTATCGTCACCAAATGTAATTCCCACATCTACTAATAGCCATTTCATTTCATCGATGTCAGGACCATAACCATAAAGGTTCATGTTCATCCCTATTTCTCCTGTGCCCGCTAAAGGCAAGAATACTAGTTGATCGTCACTATTTTTTTTCATTGATTTTATTATTGATTAGATAAAGTCCTTTTAAGGTAAGTTCGTCATTAAAGTAATTAATTTTTTTAATATCTTCTTTAAAGATATGTGACAGGCCACCGGTTCCAATTACTGTACAGTTGTTAAAATTCATCTCATTCTTAATTTTATCAATTAAACCTTCTACGAGGCTTACATACCCCCAATAAATTCCAGATTCAATAGCGCTATTCGTATCCCTACCAACCACTTTTGAAGTCCTTTTTAGCTTAATTAAAGGTAATTGGGCAGTTTCAACATTTAACGATTTTATAGATAATTTTATACCAGGGCAAATTAATCCGCCTTTGTAAGTCCCAGAAGAATCAATGATATCAAAAGTTGTAGCAGTTCCAAAATCAATAACAATTAACGGAACATCATACTCATTGTTTGCGGCAATAGCATTTATAATTCGATCGGTACCAAGCTCACTGGGTTTATCAATATCAATTTTCATTCCAAGTATTTGGTCTGTAGAATTTAATATATTTGGAGAAATATGGTTTTCTAAAAGAATAGATTTAATTTTTTCCAAAACCTCCGGTACTACAGAAGCGATTGTAAAGTCATAATCAATAATAGGATTAAATTTTTTAATTAAATCAAGAAATATATTTTTACTAGCTTGATTTTCATCTAAAAAATCTACTGTAGAAATTCTATGTTGACTCAAGATAGATCCATTAGGATCAATCATTCCGATTAAAATATTTGTATTACCAATATCAATTGCTACTAACATCTAATTCCTTATTATTTTCAATTCACCAGAATTTAACTTGGTTAGACTAGTGTCAGTTCTTATTATAATCTCATAGTCATCTGAAATATTCTCGAATATACCTGAGTCTTCGATTGAATTTGATATATAATTAATTTTTTCATTTATTTTCCATGCATTCTTTAACATTTCTTCTCTAATAATTGCAGCAGATTTATAGGAAAATATAAGAAGTCTACTCTCCAGGTTATTTTTTAGTTTTAGGAATACTTCATTTACATCAGTATGATTTTCTAAATGTTTATTAATATGACTTGTTTTATATATATCCAAATTAGGTGATGATATAACATTTATACCGATACCAATTATCGTATACTTATTTGCTCCATTAATAATATTTTCGATTAATGCACCTGATATCTTTGAATCATTAATCAGTATATCGTTAGGCCACTTTATTTTTAATAAGTTTGAACTACCAATAAATTGACTTAAAGTTTCATGTATAGTTACAGCTACTAAACCAGAAAGCATAGGAAGTAATTTTAAATCCCAATTTATAGGAAAAATTAAAGAGCAGAATAAATTACCCTTATTAGAAACCCATTCAGAGCCCATTCTACCCTTTCCTGCTTCCTGTTCATCAGCTAAAAACCACAATAAATCCTTGGGATTATTTTTTTCTAAATATCTCTGTGCTTCAGCATTAGTGCTATCAATTGAAGTGTAATGTTGAACATCAGGGTAAGTTTTTGTAAAATTGTTATGCATATCTATATTAAAAAAAAGAACTAGCGGCGTAATTTGAAATATTAATTAAAGGTAACGGGTATATGCAGAATATAAGTATTAGAAATGCAGCTGGATGAGTTAGAAAGTTTAATGAACGATGTTTAAATCCATCGAAAGAATTTTTATTTTCATCAAAGTAGATAACTTTAATTATTCTTAAGTAATAAAATGCTCCAATAACACTGGCTAAAATACCAACAACTGCCAATAAGACCAAATTACTCTCAATTGCAGCTATGAATATGTAAAATTTACCAAAAAATCCTGCTAAAGGAGGTATGCCAGCTAAAGAGAACATAAATATTGTAATAACAGCTGCGTAATATGGATGAGTTTTATACAAACCAGAAAGATCTGAGATATTTTCATAATATTCACCTTTATTTTTCATACTTAAAATAAATGAAAATACTCCAATATTCATAATAAGATAAATAGTTAAGTAAATAATTAAAGAGCTCACACCTTGAGAAGTTCCACAAGCTAAACCAATTAACGCATATCCAACATGGCCAATAGAACTATATGCCATTAGCCTCTTAATATTTTTTTGAGCAATGGCTGCAAATGAAGCAAATACCATCGAAGCAATAGATAGAAAGATAATTATTTGCTGCCAATCAAATGCAATGTCACTAAACCCAACAATTAAAAATCTAACAGCCAATGCAATTGCTGCAACTTTAGGTGCTAGGGCAAAAAAAGCTGTTACTGGAGTTGGCGCACCCTCATAAACGTCTGGCGTCCACATATGAAATGGAACTGCAGAGACTTTGAATGCAAGACCAGAGCAAACGAAAACAATTCCTATAATTAATCCAATATTGCCGGGTGTAACGACTGTAGATATCAAATTTAGATTTGTATTGCCGGTAAATCCATAAATATAAGAGAGACCAAATAAAAGTAATCCAGATGACAAAGCTCCTAGTAAAAAGTATTTTAAACCAGCTTCAGATGAAGCTAAATGATTTCGATTTAGCGCAGCTAAAACGTACAGTGTTAAGCTTTGCAACTCTAATCCAATAAAAATAGCAATAAGATCATTTGCAGATGCCATGATCATCATTCCTATTGTTGCTAGAAGTATTAAAATTGGGAATTCAAATAAATTAATATTTAAATCTTTACGAGAGGAATGGTACATAATTATTGATGCCAACGATCCAGTCAATATCAATATTTTAACAACCTTACTGAATTCATCTATAACTAAGCTATTGTTAAAAGCTGATTGAATTGGCTGAAGTAAGACTAAAAATATAGCAAAAAAAATACTGGCAATGGCCAAATTAATTATCAACTTAATATTATTTACAAATAACCCCAAAATTAACAAGATGATTGCAGATAGAAAAATACTTAGTTCTGGAAGGATAGGTAAAAAAATACTCATTTAATAATTACTTTCCATTTGAATTATTGATTCAATTTGATTTGTCGGTTCAATTAAAGACAAATCATTAGCAATGTTTGAAATTAGGTAGGCAGCTGAAGGCTCTATAATATCTATTAAGGGTTGAGGATAGAAACCGAAAAAAATAGTTAAAAATGCCAATGGAAACAAAATAATTATTTCACGATAAGATAAATCAAGTATTTCTAAAAGATCCTCTTTAATTAATGGACCAAAAATTACCTTACGATAGAGCCACAGTGAATATGCTGCAGCTAAAACAACCCCAGTTGTAGCAAAAACGGCAAAGTAAGTATTAACACTAAATATGGCAAGTAAAACCAAAAATTCTCCAACAAAGCCACTCGTACCTGGTAATCCAATGCTACCCATTATAAATATCATAAACACAAACGCATAAAGAGGCATGCGATTAACTAACCCTCCGTACCTTTCTATTTCGCGCGTATGTATTCTATCATAAACAACACCAACACATAAAAATAGTGCCGCCGAAACTATTCCATGGCTTATCATTTGAATCATAGCACCTTCAATACCTTGTAAGGTAAATGTAAATATACCTAGAGTGACAAATCCCATGTGTGCCACCGATGAATAGGCAATTAATTTTTTCATATCTTTTTGAACCAAAGCAATCAATGAGGCATAAATAATCGCTATAATACTTAAAGTAAAAACAAATGGAGCAAAATAACTCGAAGCTATTGGAAACAAACCTAATGAAAATCTAATAAAACCATAGCCAGCCATCTTCAACAATACACCAGCTAAAATAACAGATCCAGCAGTTGGTGCTTCTACATGTGCATCTGGTAACCACGTATGAACTGGCCACATTGGAATTTTAACCGCAAATGATGCAAAAAAAGCTAGCCAAAATATATATTGGAGCGAAGGATCGATGTCGTACTGCAATAAGTACACAATGTCAGTTGTACCAACTTCAATGTAAATAGCTATAATAGCCAATAACATGAATACTGATCCAGCCAATGTAAATAAGAAAAACTTAAACGTTGAATAAACTCTTCTTTCGCCACCCCAAATACCGATGATTAAAAACATTGGTATTAAACCACCTTCAAAAAATAGATAAAAAAGAATTAAATCTAAAGAGCAAAAAACTCCAATCATTAAAGTTTCTAAAATTAAGAATGAAATTAAATATTCTTTTAAAGAAAATTTAATACTATCAAAACTAGCAAGAATACAAAAAGGCATCAAAAATGTTGTAAGAATAACTAATAGAATTGATATGCCGTCGACTCCTAAGTGATAACTAATTCCAGAATTTAACCAAAAATAATTTTCGGTAAATTGAAAATTTGGATCAGTTTGATCAAAATTTATTAATAATACAATTGATACAATGAAGTTCAAACAAGTAACCCATAAAGCTGTTTGCTTTAAATTTCTTATACCACTTTTTGAATCAGAGTTAATAATACTTAGAAGTACAACACCAGCTAATGGTAGAAAAATTATAATACTTAAAATTGGTAATGTTGACATTTAAAGATTTCTATAAATAAAATAAGTTATAAATAAAGACACACCAATCAGAATTGCAAATGCGTAGTGATAAATGTAACCAGATTGTATTCTTTTTGCTCTAATAGATAAATCTAAAACAACTTTAGCAATTCCATCAGGTCCAAAACCATCAATAATACGCCCATCAAATACTTTCCACAAAAAGTGTCCTATTGCTTTGGCTGGCCTAACAAAAATAAATTCATACAGCTCATCAAAATACCATTTATTTAATAAAAACTGATATAGGGGACCATTAAGTTTCACGATTTTTCCTGGAATGCTTTTATTTTTTAAATACATATACCAAGCAAGAAACAGGCCAAGAAAGCCTAATAACATAGGCGCATAATAAATTAAGAAAGGAATATGATGCTCATCGTGGTGATGTAAAGCTATTGAATTTCCCCAGAATAATTCACTATTTGATCCAATAAAATAATCTTTAAAAAAATAGCCTGAAAATAAAGCACCTATAGCAAGAATAATTAATGGAATTAACATTACATTTGGAGACTCATGAATACGACTGATATCTTTTTCCTCTATACGTGAAGTGCCATTAAAAGTTAAAAACATAAGTCTCCATGAATAAAAAGAGGTCATTAACACTCCAAGCAAACCTATAATAAACGCATAAGAAGAAAAACCTGAGCTTGCTAAATAAGCAGACTCTATAATTGCATCCTTAGAATAATAGCCAGCAGTAAATGGAAAGCCCATTAGTGAAATTGTACCAATAAGCATTAACATGTGAGTAAAGGGTATATAACTGCTTAGTCCACCCATCTTTCTGATGTCTTGCTCATCATTAACAGCATGAATAACAGACCCGGCTCCTAAAAATAATAATGCTTTAAAAAAAGCATGTGTAAACAAATGAAACATAGCTGCACCATAAGCGCCAACACCAACCGCAAAAAACATATACCCTAATTGACTGCAGGTTGAATAAGCTATGATCCGCTTAATATCATTTTGAACTAGACCAATTGATGCTGCAAATATTGCTGTAGTAGCACCTACAAATGTAATTAAGCTTAAAATATCAGGCGCTAAATCATACATTGGTGAACATCTAACAATTAAAAATACACCAGCCGTTACCATTGTTGCTGCATGAATAAGAGCTGATACTGGAGTTGGACCTTCCATTGCATCAGGTAACCAAGTGTGAAGAAAAATCTGAGCAGACTTACCCATTGCCCCGATGAATAATAAAAAACATATAAGATTTAAACTACCAATTTCATAGCCAAAGAAGAATATTGAACTAGATATATTTGAAGTACCGGCCGCTAAGGCTTCTGCTTTATAAAAAACTTCTTGATAATCTAAGGTTCCAAAAAGATAGAAAATTGCAAATATTCCTAAAGCAAGACCAAAATCTCCAACACGGTTTACAACAAAGGCTTTTATTGAGGCTGCATTAGCAGTTGATTTTTTATACCAAAAACCAATCAATAAATATGAAGCTAAACCAACCCCCTCCCAACCAAAAAAAAGCTGTAAGAAATTATCCGCAGTTACTAATGCCAACATAGCAAAAGTGAATAATGATAAGTAAGCCATAAATCTTGGTTTAGAATTATCATGACTCATATAACCAATTGAATAAATATGAACCAAAGCTGAAACAGAGCATATTACAATTAACATAATACGAGTTACTGGATCGACATAAATAGACCAACTAACAATAAAAGATCCGACAGCAATCCAATCAAACAACTTAATATGAATAATACTATGATCATTAATATGAGTAATGAATGCAAATGCAGACATAAGTGCAGCTAAACTAATAAACGAGACAGTTATGATTTGCGCTGCCTTATCCACCTTTGAATTATTATGGCTAAAAGATAATAAGCCCGCTATAAAAAATCCAATTAAAGGTAGAAATACAATTGCGTAATACATTATTAAATAACTACCCCTTAAGACTGTTAATATTTTCTATTTCGATATTGCCAGCATTTCTATTGTAAACAACAAGAATGGCTAGACCAATTGCAGCTTCAGCAGCAGCAACGGTTAATACGAATAAAGCAAAGATTTGACCGGTAAGATCACCAAGAAAATATGAAAAGGAAACTAAATTAATATTAACTGCAAGTAATATTAATTCTATAGACATTAGAATTATAATTACATTTTTACGATTTAAGAAAATTCCTATAACACCAATGCTAAAAATCAAGCTAGATAAAATAAGAAACTGTTCCAACTGTATCATTAAATATCGACTCCCATGCCCGATTCAACATCTTTAAGTTCAGTACTTGAAGCGTCACGTTCTAATTGATTGCTGATGACTTGTCTTCTAACACCAGGACGATCACGAAGAGTAAGTACAATTGAACCAATCATGGCAACTAATAAAATAACACCTGATAATTGAAAATATAAAATATAATCAGTATACAAAACAGATCCTAGTGCTTGAGTATTAGTCATTTCAGAAAAATTACTAAAAGGATTTGTTAATATTTGAATATTTGCCAAGTCTAGTTTTGTATTAATCAATACGATTATAAGTTCACAGATAAATACAGCACCAATAAAAAGTCCAAAAGGCATGTAATGCAAAACATTTTCCTTACTTTTACTAAAGTTAAAATCTAACATCATTACTACAAATAAAAATAAAACAGCAACGGCACCAACATAAACTATGATTAGTATCATTGCCAAAAACTCTGCGTGAAGGATAACAAATAACCCAGCAGTATTAAAGAATGTTAAAATTAAAAATAAAACTGAATGCACTGGATTTTTAGAAGAGATTACCATTAAAGAAGAAAGTAAAATTACAGTTGAAAATAAGTAAAATGATAAAAGTGTTGCAGTCATGATTTATTTATATTTTGCGTCCGCTTCCAAGTTTGCGGCAAGAACACTTTCCCAGCGATCACCGTTTGATAATAATTTTTCTTTATCATAGTAAAGCTCTTCTCGAGTTTCAGTTGAAAACTCAAAATGTGGACCTTGCACAATTGCATCAACAGGGCAAGATTCTTCACATAAATTACAATAAATACATTTAACCATGTCAATATCATATCTTGTGGTTCTTCTGGTACCATCGTCTCTTGGTTCTGTTTCAATCGTAATTGCTTGAGCCGGGCAAACTGCCTCACAAAGTTTACAGCCTATACATCTTTCTTCTCCACTAGGATATCTACGAAGCGCATGCTCACCTCTAAATCTAGGGCTAAGCTTACCTTTTTCATAAGGATAATTTAGTGTAGATTTTTTTCTAAAAAAATATTTTTGTGCCAATACATAGGCACGTATAAAATCAATTAAGAAAAAAGCTTTTAATTTATTCAATATTTTCATATCAAGTCCGGTGCCAAATTAAAGAAAAATAGTATGCTCGATGTTAAAACAACAGCAATTAAAGAAACTGGCAAGAGTACTTTCCAGCCAAGTCTCATTAGTTGGTCATAGCGATACCTAGGTACAAAGGCTTTTACCATTGCAAACATATAAAAAACAAAAATAAGTTTTAATAAAAACCATATAAAGCCAGGTATCATGTTGAATGGAGCTATGTCAAATGGTGGCAACCAGCCACCTAAAAATAAAATTGTAGTGAGTGAACACATAAGTAAAATATTTGCATACTCACCAAAGAAAAATAAGACAAATGGTATTGCAGAGTATTCGGTCTGATAACCTGCAACTAATTCAGACTCCGCTTCGGGCAAATCAAATGGTGGTCTATTAGTTTCAGCAAGTGCAGATATAAAAAAAACAACAAACATTGGAAAAAGTGGAATAAAAAACCATATGTTTTTTTGTGCCATGACAATATCAGTCAAATTTAATGATCCAACACACATTAGTACAGTAACTATTACAAAGCCCATGGATACCTCGTAAGAAACCATTTGTGCTGCAGATCGCAAGGCACCAAAAAAAGGGTACTTACTATTCGATGACCAGCCTGCTATTAAAATTCCATATACACCAAGAGAACTAATAGCAAAAATATATAAAATCCCAACGTTTATATTTGATAGTGCGGCTCCAGCTTGAATAGGGATTACTGACCAAGCAGCTATAGCTAGAGAAAAAGTTAATATTGGCGCTAGAATAAATAATATTTTATCAGCCCCATCAGGAATTATAATCTCTTTAAATATGTATTTAAGTCCATCAGCTGGAACTTGAAGCAAGCCAAAAGGACCCACTACATTTGGTCCTTTTCTTTTTTGCACAGCAGCCCATATTTTTCTATCTCCATAAACTGCTAGTATTACTCCAATTAATATTGGAACAAAGACCACCATACTCCACATTAAAATTACAAGTATGCTATAAATATTATCACTAATTAATGAGACAGCATTCATTACTCTGATAACTCATTTCTAGCTTGGCTACATTCAGCCATTGTTTTAGAGCTACGTGCAATTACATTAGTTAGATAAAAGTCTTTTATTAAATAATCAATATTTGATGTGCAAAGATTTAAATTAGAGGCTTTGTTTGCCAAAAGACGTTCGTACTGAATATAAGAACTTGAATCAAAGTTAAATAGATTTACAAAATCTTTTTTAAGCATTGATCGTACGTTTGCTAGATCAACTATATTCCAATTTAGTCCTAATTTATTTCCAATTTCATTAATAATTTTCCAGTCTTCTTTAGCATTACCAGGAGGAAAACTTGCTTTAAATGCATATTGAAGACGTCCTTCAGTATTTATATAAATTCCATCTTTTTCAGTATAAGCTGCACTAGGTAAAATTACATCGGCACAATTTGCTCCCTTATCACCATGAGTACCAATATAAATAACTTTAGCACCCTTAACTCTATCAAAATTTATTTCATCTGCACCTAAAGCTATAATCAATTTAATTTTATTGTCTTCTACAGCACGATAAATTTTTTCTAACGAACCATTTTGCTTATATAAACCCAAGTCTAAAGCACCAGTTCTAGCTGCAGCAATCTGCAGTACATTGAAGCCATTCCAATCATTGTGTAAGAAATTAAACTTAAAAATTAGTTCCTCTATAATACTGAATATTGTGAGTGAATCTTTTCTATTCAAAATTGAATTTCCAACAATCATCATTGGATTTTTTGCATTTAAAAGCTTTTCAACAAAATCATTGCTGTCATCTAATAAACTTAACAGGGCATTCAGGTCTTCACTTAAATGTTTATACTCGTAAGTTAAATCCAAGTTAGCGCCAATAACTCCTATTGGTAAATTTGTTGCAAGCTTATGCTTTCTAATTCTAGCGTTGATAATGGGTGCTTCTTGTCTGACATTACTTCCAATGATGAGAATGCAGTCTGATTTTTCAATATCGGCTATTTTAGTATTAAATGAATATTGTGAGCGATGGGTAAAAGGGATGTTGCATCCCTCTTGTCTGCATTCAACATTACTAATATTTAGAGCCACTGATAGTTTTTTATATAGATACAAAGTTTCCAAATCACACAAATCACCAGATAAAAAAGCTATTTCATCGGGGCTGTATTCCTTAAGATATTTTGTTGTTTCGCTTAATGCGCTTGTCCAATCTACAACTGATAATTTATTGTCTTTTCTTATATAAGGCTCATCAAGACGTTGCGTTAAGAGCCCGTCGCAGGCATATCTAGTTTTATCAGAAATCCACTCTTCATTTATATCTTCATTTAATCTTGGTAATACTCTTTTTACTTTCCAACCATAGGTATCTACTCTGATATTGGAACCAACGGCATCCATGACATCGATAGTTTCAGTTTTTTTTAATTCCCAAGGACGCGCTTCAAATTGATAGGGCTTAGAAGTAAGCGCACCAACCGGACATAAATCTATAACATTTGCAGATAATTCTGAATCAATGGTTTTCTCAAGGTAAGTAGAAATTTCCATATTCTCACCTCTATTTAATGCGCCAATTTGATTAACTCCAGCTACCTCATCAGCAAATCTTATGCATCTAGTGCAGTGAATACATCTTGTCATATAAGTTTTTATTAATGGACCCATATGTTTTTCTTTTACCGATCTTTTATTCTCATCAAATCTAGAACGTCCTGATCCATAGGCTACTGTTTGATCTTGCAAATCACATTCACCTGCTTGGTCACATACTGGACAATCTAGCGGATGATTAATTAATAGAAACTCCATTACACCTTCACGAGCTTTTTTAACTTTCTCAGTGTTTGTTCTAATGCTCATTCCCTCGTTGACAGGCATTGCACATGAAGCTACTGGTTTTGGAGCGCCCTCGACTTCAACTAAACACATTCGACAATTGCCAGCGACTGATAATTTGTCGTGATAACAAAAACGTGGGATTTCTTTACCCGCTTCTTCACACGCCTGCATAATTGTTAAATGATCTTCAACTTCAATTTCTGCGTTATCAATTTTAATTTTTTTCATTAAGCAGCAAAACTTCCTTTTTTAAGTCGTTCTTCTATTTCATCTCTAAAGTGTCTAAATAAACCTTGGATCGGCCAAGCAGCAGCATCACCCAAAGCACAAATAGTGTGACCTTCTATTTGTTTTGTAACATCAAGAAGTTTGTCTATTTCAGCAGAAGAAGAATTCCCAACAGCAATTTTTTCTAAAATTCGCCACATCCATCCCGTACCTTCACGACAAGGTGTGCATTGGCCACAGCTTTCATGTTTATAAAAATATGCTATTCTTGCAATTGCTTTAACTAAATCTGTTGATTGGTCCATTACAATAACTGCGGCAGTTCCTAATCCACTTTTAACCGCAGACAATGAATCAAAATCCATCAACACATCATCACAAATATGTTTGGGTAACATAGGAACTGATGAACCACCTGGAATAATTGCTTTAAGGTTATCCCAGCCACCAATTACTCCACCTGCATGTTTTTCTATCAAGTCTTTAAGTGGAATACTCATCTCTTCTTCTACGTTACATGGGTTATTAACATGCCCTGAAATACAAAAAACTTTAGTACCCTTATTTTTTTCTCTACCAAATGAAGAAAACCAACTGGCACCTCTTCTAAGTATTGTTGGGATAACAGCAATAGTTTCAACATTATTTACTGTTGTCGGACTTCCATAAAGTCCTTTATTTGCAGGAAAAGGAGGTTTCATTCTTGGTTGGCCTTTTTTTCCTTCTAAACTTTCAAGTAATGCGGTTTCCTCACCACAGATATAAGCACCCGCACCTCTATGTACATAAATATCAAGGTCCCAACCAGAGCCACATGCATTCTTTCCAATTAGTCCTGCCTCATATGCTTCAGCTATTGCTTTTTCTAAAACAACACTTTCATTGTAATATTCGCCTCGAATATAAATATAACATTTGTGTGCTTGCATCGCAAAACTACCGAGTAGACATCCTTCAATAAGTTTTTGAGGATCATTTCTAATCATATCACGATCTTTACAAGTTCCGGGCTCAGACTCATCAGCATTAACAATTAGATAATTATTTTTTTCAGGATCCCTTGGCATAAAAGACCATTTTAATCCCGTAGGAAAACCTGCGCCACCGCGACCACGAAGTTGTGAGTTTTTTACTTCGTCGATAATCCAGTCGGCACCTTTACTCATTAGTGCTTTAGTATTATCCCAATCACCTCTCGCATAAGCCATCTTTAAACCGAAGGATTCTTGGCCATATAAATTTGTAAATATTTTATCTTTATTACTTAGCATCACTCACTCCTTTAGAACCTTGTCTTCCAATTTGAGAACCGACTTGTAGCGGCTTACCATCAATTAAGGAAAGTAATATATTTTTAGTTGTTTCATAATTAAGATCCTCATAAAAATCATCGTTAATTTGAATCATAGGAGCATTAACGCACGCACCTAGACACTCTACTTCCATCCAGGAAAATAAATTATCAGCAGATACATTTTTTGGGTTTTCTGAAATAATTTCTTTACACGCTCTTACGACATGCTCAGAACCTCTTAACCAACATGGCGTAGTGGTACAGACTTGAACAAAGTTTTTCCCAACAGGTTGTGTGTTATACATTGTATAAAAAGTAACGACTTCCCAAACTTTAATAAATGGCATTTCCAATTGATTAGCTACATACTCAATACAGTCCTGACTTAACCAATTATCATTTTGCCTTTGTGCTATGTCTAAAAAAGGCATAACAGCACTTTGTTTTCTATCATTAGGATATTTAGCCAATGCAATATTTGCTAACTCGTTACTTTTTTCATTAAAGGCAAAACTCATCTATCTACCTCACCAAATACAATCGCTATAGATCCTAATATTGCAGGAACATCTGCAAGCAAGTGGCCTTTAGTAAGCATATTAAAAGCTGCGAGGTGTGCAAATCCTGGTGCTCTTATTTTACATCTATACGGTTTACTTGTGCCATCAGATATTAAATAAACACCAAATTCTCCTTTAGGAGCCTCAACTGCAGTGTAGACTTCTCCCGCTGGTACCTGAAAACCTTCTGTAAAAAATTTAAAGTGATGAATGATCGCTTCCATTGAGGTTTTCATGTCTGCTCTTTTTGGTGCAGCTATTTTGGCATCATGATTTATTACTTCACCTTCTGGCATGTTATCTATGCATTGAAGCATAATTTTAATACTCTCTCGCATTTCGGCAATTTGACATAGGTATCTGTCGTAGCAATCACCATTTTTACCAACTGGAATTTGAAAATTAAAATCTTCATATGAATCATAAGGTTGAGATTTTCTTAGATCCCAAGGAACACCTGTGCTTCTTAAAATAAAGCCAGTAAATCCATTATCTATTGCTTCATCTTTTGTAATGTTTGCAATATCAACATTACGTTGCTTGAAAATTCTATTTTCAGTTAGCATTGTCTCTATGTCATCTAAGGCCTTTGGAAAACTTATACAAAAATCATAAATTTTTTGTAACAATCCATCTGGTAAATCTTTATGAACCCCACCCGCTCTAAAATAAGCAGCATGAAATCTAGACCCTGAAACTTCCTCATAAAAATCTAAAAGTTTTTCTCGCTCATCAAAACCCCAGGTAATAGGACTCATTGCACCAACATCCATCGCTGATGTTGTGACGTTAAGAAGGTGACTTAGCAACCTGCCGATCTCAGAAAATAAAACTCTTATGTACTGACCTCTTTTTGGAACTTCTGCGCCAGTTAATTTTTCAATTGCTAAGGCAAAAGCATGTTCCTGGTTCATTGGAGCAACATAATCAAGTCGATCAAAATAAGGTAAGGCTTGTAAATATGTTTTATGTTCAATTAATTTTTCTGTACCACGATGCAATAAGCCAATATGTGGATCTGCTCTCTCTACTACTTCACCATCTAAATCTAATAACAATCTTAAAACTCCATGCGCTGCTGGATGTACAGGTCCAAAATTTACGGTGATAGTTTTATTGCTCATTATCACCCTCACTTATTTCATTAGGTTTTTCATACTTAGTGCCTTCCCAGGGACTTTGCACATCAAAATTTCTGAAATCTTGTTGGAGATTTACTGGCTCATATATAACTTTTTTTTCTATATCACTATAGCGCACCTCAACAGTGCCAGTTAAAGGAAAGTCTTTGCGTAAAGGATGACCTTCAAAATTATAGTCGGTCAAAAGTCTTCTTAAGTCTGGATGATCAGTAAAGTTAATTCCATACATATCAAAAGCTTCGCGTTCATACCAGTTGGCACAAGGGTAAATCGCTGTTATTGAGGGGACAGATTCTTCTTCTGAGACTTTTGTTTTAATCCTCAATCTAATATTTTGTTTGAAATCAAGAAAATGATAAACTACTTCAAAACGAGGAGATTTATTAGGATAATCTACCCCCGCTATATCTGTTAACTGTCTGAATTGGTAATGATCACCATCTTTTAATTCAGATAAAACATCTAAAATATCATCTTTATCGACTTCTACTTCCAATAAATCAAATACAATCTTACATGATTGCACTTTACTTAACTGTTTAATTACCTCAAGGGCTGTCTCTAGATTTGCTGACATATTTATCTGACTATGTTGCCTTCACGTCTAATTCTTTTTTGTAGCTGCAATATACCATAAAGCAATGCCTCTGCTGTTGGCGGGCAACCTGGTACATAAATATCAATTGGAACTATACGATCACAACCTCTTACAACTGAATATGAATAATGATAATAACCACCACCATTAGCGCAGCTACCCATAGATATAACGTATCTAGGTTCAGGCATTTGATCGTATGCTTTACGCAATGCCGGCGCCATTTTATTCGTTAATGTTCCAGCAACAATTAATACATCAGCATGTCTTGGAGATGCTCTAGGTGCAGCACCAAATCGTTCGACATCATATCTTGGAGTACCAACATGCATCATTTCGACCGCACAACATGCTAACCCAAAAGTTAGCCAATGAAGAGATCCGGTTCTTGCCCAATTTATTAAGTCATCAACTTTTGTGACAACAAAACCTTTATTGGCATATTGTTGTTTTAAATTTTCAAATTGTTCAACTTCAGGTTTTGTAAGATTCATTGCCATTCTAAAGCTCCTTTTCTCCACTCATAAATAAAGCCAATAGTTAAAACACCTAAAAAAGACATCATTGAGAGATAACCAAGTAGTCCGAGGCTTCCAAAAGTTATGGCCCACGGGAAAAGAAAGACAACTTCAAGGTCAAAAATTATAAATAAAAGAGTTACTAGGTAAAATCGCACATCAAATTTCATTCGAGCATCACCAAATTGTTCAAAACCACATTCGTAGGCAGAATTTTTAACTACATCAGGGTTATGCCGTGCAACAATGAAATTAACAAATACAAATAAGCAGCCAATTACTAATGAAAGAATTAAAAAAATTAGTACTGGTAGGTATTCGCCGAGGGCGTGCTCCATATTTAAAGTATCCATTAACAGTACCTATATATACCCAAAAATTTAGAAGAAAACTCTATTTTTTAAATAATTTAGTAGACTAAAATGGTCGGGTATATGGGTTTTATTCTAATTTAGATAAAAAGTTTAATAGAAACTTATTAACCTCATTAGGCTTTTCCTCCTGTACCCAATGTCCAGCACCATCAATTAAAGCAACGTCAACAAGGTTCTCATATTGTGGTTCAATATTCACTCTTAAGTCATTGGAATCTTTGTATCCTTGAGGAAGAACAAAAAAATTTACGGGATCTAATTTTCCAGCTAAAAAAGCTGATGGCTGACTAATTTTTCTTTCTTTTAGATGTTCCATCTCTTTAAAATCAAGGTCATAATTTCGATATCTATTTAAAGGACCTCTTAAGCCACTGTTATCGAACTCTTTAACAAAGTAATTCATCTCATCTTCGGAGATCCAGTTTGGGTAGTTTTCATAAATATGAACACCTTCTAAGAGAGTTGATTCGGGAGTCTTGGTATTAATTGAACTAAATACACCATTTTTCATATCACTCATTCCTCTAAAATCAGCACTAAAGTAGGTTGCCTCAAGATACTTTTTTATATCGGCTTCCAATTCTTTTTCTGCAACACCCTCATTTTGAAAATAAATTTGATAAAAAAACCTATCTTTATAAAGTAATTTAAATAATTCTATTGGCGTGACGTCTAACCTTCTAAAATATGGCACAGAAAGACCGGCAACTGCAGTTATTTTATCTTCATACAGCAGAGCAGTATGCCAAACAATGGGGCCTCCCCAATCTCTTCCGATTAAAATTGCAGTTTCAAAATCAAGAAAATCTATAACTCCAACAATATCGTCAGCTAGTTTTTTAAGGCTATATTCACTTACAGGGTAAGGTTTGTCAGATTTACCATAACCACGAACATCTATGGCAACAACTGTATATCCAGCATCGGCAATTACGCCTATTTGCTTGCGCCAAGAATACCAGCTTTCTGGGCAACCATGAACTAAAATAACTAATGGCCCACTCCCTTCAATTTGAGCGCGTATTTTAATACCATTGGTATCAATAAATTTTTCAAGCATAGGTTAATATTGTCACTTTAATTGATTTAAGTGAAGGTTAATGTAACATAAATCTGAGGATATATGCATACAACGCTAAAACTTTTAGTAGAAGATATTTATTTTTCGGAAGGCCCGAGATGGCACAATAATAAGTTTTGGTTTTCTGATTTTTATCAACACGCTGTATTCAGTCTAGACGAATCCGGAACATTAGAAAAGGTCGTTGATATTCCAAATCAACCATCAGGACTTGGTTGGCTACCTAATGGTGACATGCTCATTGTTTCGATGCATGATCAAAAAGTTATGCGTTTTAGTGATGGAGTTTTATCATTGCATAGCGATTTATCTCACCTGACTAAATACACTTGCAATGACATGGTTGTTGACAAAGATGGCCACGCATATGTTGGCAACTTTGGTACCACGAAACATAATATTGATGTAGTACCAACATGCCTAATTCATGTAGCACCCGATGGTGTAGCTTCAATTGTAGCTGATAAATTAGAGTTCCCCAATGGTGCCGTTATTACGCCTGATGGAAAAAAATTAATTGTTGGTGAAACTTACGCTGGACGCTTAACATCATTTGACATTAATTCTGATAAAACTTTATCTAACAGAAAAATTTGGGCACAAATGATGCCGACTTGGATATTTTATATTACTAAAATTAAACGCTTTCTAAAACAAGTAGCTAAAGAATCTGGTTATGCTGTTAGAGTGCCCGATGGAATATGCCTTGATGAAGCTATGGGGATATGGGTAGCTTCACCTACTACTTTTGAAGTATTTAGAATCGAAGAAGGTGGCTTAGTTACAGATATAGTAAGTACACCACAACGTGCCTATGCGTGCATGTTAGGTGGCCCTAAAGGTAAGACATTACATATATCTACAGCCAACGACTCTACTCCTGAAGTTGCTAAATCTAAACCGATGGGTAGGATATACACAACAAGAGTGAAATATGCACGCGCAGGAAACCCCTAGTTAATAATTAACACACCATACGATTAACATAGTAACAAATACACCTTCAAAAAAAGCAACCCAAAGCATACTATAATTTGAGAGATTTAGTTTTACTTGAAAGTATTCGATCATTTTTTTATGTAACTTAATCATAGTCACATACTCTGCTCATAAATATTGAATGTCAAAAATAAGGCCTACAAGGGTTTATTCAAGTATAGCATTTTCAGTCTTCATTAAAATTGGTCTGCCATCGTGAGCTGTGTTTAATGGAATAATTTTTCCTTCATATCGAACACATAATGTTGGAGCATTTTGTTTCTTTGCTCCGAGCATTACTTCTAAATCAACAATTATGAGCTCAGCCCCTTCAAGAATTTTTAAAATTTTCATAGTTAACCTCCTATATAAAAATACTTAAGTTCAAAAAATAATCAGAATTTAATAGCTTGAATTCCATTTATAATAAATTGAATTGATAAGCCAGAAAGAATTACTGCCATTACTCTTGAAATAACATTTGTAATATTTCCATTAATAAATTTACCTGTTTTTGCCAGAGTGTAAAAAACTATAAAGGTAATCACCATCACTGTTAGTAATGCGGCAATTACTATTACTTGATTAAATACGTCTTCTCTAAAGTCGTTCATAATAACTATAACAGAAGTTATAGAGGCTGCGCCTGCTAACAAAGGTACTGCTAATGGAAAAATTGAAACTCGATTGTCTGTATTTTCAGATATTATATCAACATCAGTATCCGCATCTTCAAAAAGCATTTTTAGTGCCACAAGAAATAAAATAATTCCACCTGCTATCCCAAGTGCTGGAAAAGAAATTTTTAAATATCCAAAAATATAGTTACCTATCAATGAGAAAAAGACTAAAATAACTGTAGATATGACAATACACTCAATTGCAATTTGTGCCTTTTCTTTAACTGTATTTTTTTTAGTAACAGCAAGAAACACAGGTGCAGTGCCAATAGGATCAATAACAACAAAGAACAGTGCAAAAGCACTTAAATATATATCAAACATTAACTATCGTTGAACCTAGGATAAGTAAGCTTACTTATTTCTTTTTTCTTTTTTTGCAGCTCTTTTTTCTTTTAATGATTTGCCTTGTTTTTTTTCATTTTTTTTACTGTCCATGCCTTTAGCCATACTGATTCTCCATATTGAAAATTATAATAACACATATATATCTATAAAATGAATAACAAAAGTTTCAAAAAAATAGGCGTAGCTTTATTAATTATAAAGTCTATAAGTACAGCATGGATACAATGAAGAAAATATGGGATTCAGTTATGAATTCTGACTATAACCCAATTAGTAATGTACAAAATATGGAAGTGCGTCACTTAGTGATGCAGATCTTAGCATTTATGTGGAGTGCTGTATTTTCTATATACATTGTAAATAGCATTGGATTTTTTAAGTATACGGCTATAGCTCATGTACTATTAATTGCAGCCATTTTTATTACTGCATTTGTATTTCAAACAGCTAAGAAAAAACCTGAAGTTTTCGATCACAAGTTTTTTCGTGGTAAAGACGGCGAGCACGAATAATAGTACCTATTTAAGTTAAATTGCTTTTTTAATGCTGGTCTTGCAACTATTTTACTAACATATTCTTTAATTTGGACATGGAAAGAATGTCTCAACTTGGTTTGGCATTAAGTATTTTGCTTTTGGCATATACGGACCCATAACTGTCTCAAGTTGATCTTGCATCATTACTTTTTGTATTGCATGTTTAAAG
>ENA-ORXF01000243-ORXF01000243.1-marine-metagenome-genome-assembly--contig:-NODE-243-length-41816-cov-7.017514_pt1 | contig 41816 bp, 43 predicted proteins | sample MGYA00237864_ERZ511476 | MGnify/ENA primary metagenome ERZ511476 (study PRJEB26306, sample SAMN06343908) | marine metagenome | isolation source: coastal waters | place: Atlantic Ocean: West Antarctic...
GAGAACCACTTTGATGCGCACTACGAGCTTGAGCACCGATTAGAAAAAAAAGGTAAAGAGACCATTTTGGGATCGGTTAAGAACATTATTCCTACAGGTGTCACGGTGACCTCTGTCAGGCAGAGTGATGCGCTGGGTCTAGGCCATGCAGTGCTCTGTGCTAAGCACCTCTTAAATGACGAGCCCTTTGCCGTTCTGTTGCCCGATGTCCTGGTGCTTGATCAAGAATCGCGGGATAAGAACTACAGCTTTGCCGCGATGACTGATGCGTGGAATGAGACCGGTGTGGGCCAGGTCATGGTTGAGCGGGTTGGGTCAGGTGCGATTGAAAATTACGGCGTTGCTGACTTGGGCGGTGAGGCGAGTGAGCCCTTCAAAAGTGTGCCTCTAAAGGGCTTGGTTGAAAAACCCTCCCCAGAGGATGCGCCCTCCAATTTAGCCGTGCTGGGTCGCTATATTCTCCCCTCCAAGGTGTTGGATCTTCTTGAGACCACCGTTGCGGGTGTGGGTGGTGAGATACAGCTGACCGACGCGCTGGATGAGTTGCTTAAGCGTGACGGTTTAAATGCCTTTGAGACCGACGCAGATATCTTTGACTGTGGCAATAAGCAGGGCTTTTTGAGTGCGAATCTTGCGGTAGGCATGCGCGATCCTGAAACCAGGCAGTCTATAAAGGCACTTATCGAAAAGAGCGGCTGGTAGGGTTCGATAGTGGCTTTTATCAATTGTAGTAAGCGCTCGCTAGCTGAAGGGCGTAAGCCAAAAGAAAAATAACATTTAGGTTGCCACCTAAATGCTACTTAACAGATTTCTTACATGAAATATCGCGCAGAAATCGATGGCTTGCGAGAGAGATGTCCGTCCGTAGTTTCTGGAGTCTATAAAAAGACAACAACTAGAGACAAATACTAACAATTAAAGAGTGTTATAAAGTTGACTACAAAAATAAAAATCACGGTGGTTGGGTCTGGTTATGTCGGCATGTCATTATCGGTGCTGCTTGCTCAGTATAATGATGTAATCGTTCTTGATGTGGATGCTTCCAGGGTTGAAAAGATTAACAATAAAGAGTCTACGGTAGCGGATCCTGACATTGAGTTATTTTTAAGTAATAAGTCGTTATGCTTAACTGCGACACTCGACAAAGAGGTTGCGTATCTAGGTGCAAGCTTTATCATTGTAGCAACACCGACGGACTATAATCCTGAAACTAATCGATTTGATACCGGTTCGGTGGATGCAGTGGTTGAGAGTGCGCTGCAGTTAAATCAACATGCGTTGGTGGTTATAAAGTCAACTATTCCTGTCGGGCATACAAAGTCTTTGCAGGAAAAGTTTGGTACTGACAGGGTCATTTTCTCACCTGAGTTTTTAAGAGAAGGGCGGGCGCTAAAGGATAACCTATATCCCACGCGAATTATCGTGGGTAGCCAGTGTGGCGGCGCTGGGCAAACGTTTGCGGCACTGTTGCGCCAGGGGGCAGAAAAGGAAGATATAGAGACTCTTTTCACCGGCGCCACTGAGGCTGAGGCGGTTAAGCTATTTGCTAACACATATCTGGCAATGCGGGTATCGTTCTTTAATGAGCTTGATTCCTATAGTCTGGCTCATAATCTTGATGCCAAAAGTATTATAGAGGGCGTGTGCCTCGACGGGCGCATAGGGGGCGGCTATAACAATCCGTCTTTTGGTTATGGGGGCTATTGTCTTCCGAAGGACACCAAACAATTACTGGCAAATTATGGAAAGGTGCCGCAGACGCTAATTAAAGCAGTTGTTTCCTCAAATACGGCGCGAAAAGATTTTATTGCTGAGGAGATTTTAAAGCAAAACCCGAAAGTTGTTGGTTTTTATCGTCTTGTTATGAAAGAGGGGAGTGATAATTTTAGGTCCTCTGCTATTCAAGGGATTATGGAAAGAATTAAGGACAGGGGAATTGAGTTAGTTGTTTATGAGCCTACTCTAACCGAGGCTCGGTTTTTTGGTTCGGCGGTAATTGAAAAGCTTGGTGATTTTAAAATGATTTCTGATGTTATCGTGGCGAATAGAATGTCCGCTGATTTATTTGATGTTGAGTCCAAGGTTTTTAGTAGGGATATTTTTGGAGACAACTAAAGGGTTTCAAAAAAATCGTTTGAAACGCGTCATTCGTTTCGGTGAGTCTGTATTTGGTTTGTAAAGGCAATATTCAAGTTGAGGAGTGAGTCCTTTTAAAATTACTGAATTGCGCTGGGTGATTCAATGCAAAAGAATAAAGCCTGGCCAAATACGCGATGAAGAATAGTTTGATCGGAGTTATGGCTGTAAATGAAGGATGCAGGCATTTTGGATTTTATGGCCTTTTTTTGACAGGTTACTCTTGGCGACGTCTTTAATCATTCCATTCCAAATAATGAACGTTATCCAATAAATTGCGAGAGTAAATATGTCGGCAATTAAAGCTGTGATTATGGCAGGTGGTTCAGGTACTCGTCTTTGGCCGCTATCTAGGGCAGGCCACCCTAAGCAATTCTTGGCGCTGCATGGAGAAGACACCATGCTTCAGGCCACAGTGAAGCGCTTGTCTGGTTTAGATATTAATTCATCAGTAACTATCTGCAATGAGCAACATCGATTCTTTGTTGCTGAGCAGCTTCGTGAAATTGACGAGTTAGGCTCAATTATTTTAGAGCCTGTGGGCCGTAATACTGCACCGGCAATTGCACTTGCCGCACTTTCATCGCCAGAGAGTGAGGATCCTTTGTTGCTGGTTCTAGCGTCTGATCATGTAATTCAAGATGTAGCGGCATTCACCAAGACGGTAATGAATGCAATCCCCTTAGCAGAAGCTGGTACGCTCGTCACCTTCGGTATCGTAGCTCATGAGCCGAATACAGGGTATGGCTATATAAAGAAGGGTGAATCTCAGGGTCCTGGTTTTGCAGTCGAAGCGTTTGTCGAAAAACCCTCTATTGAAGTCGCAAAAGAGTATCTCGAATCAGGTGACTACTTCTGGAACAGTGGTATGTTCCTGTTTAAGGGTAGCCGTTACCTGGAAGAGCTTAAAAAGCACCGCCCAGATATTTATAAGGCTTGCCAGTTATCAATGGAGGGTACTTCAAAAGATAATGATTTTTTGAGGGTCAATGAAACGGCATTCGATGCATGCCCCAGTGATTCTATTGACTATGCGGTGATGGAAAAAACAGATGATTCGGTTGTTGTTCCGATGGATGCTGGTTGGAGTGATATAGGGTCTTGGTCATCCCTGTGGGATGTTAGCGAGAAAGACAGTAATGGTAACGCTACATGCGGCGATGTGATGCTTCATGAATCACATAATTCATATATAAGAACTGATGGAAAGTTAGTTGCCGCAATCGGTGTTGATGACTTGGTGATTGTGTCAACAAAAGATGTGCTGATGGTCGCGCACAAAGATAGTGTTCAGGATGTAAAAATAATAGCGCAGGATTTGAAATCCAAATCACGTAGCGAGTGGGAACTGCATCGTGAAGTGTATCGCCCATGGGGTAAATATGATTCTATCGATCATGCTGAGCGCTATCAAGTTAAGCGGATTACTGTGAAGCCAGGAGGAAAATTGAGCGTGCAAATGCACCATCACCGAGCGGAGCATTGGGTGATTGTTTCTGGGACTGCAAGAGTAACAAACGGGGAAAAGACTTTTTTACTTTCTGAAAATGAGTCTACTTATATTCCAGTTGGAGTGATCCATGCCCTTGAAAATCCAGGAAGAGTGGATCTTGAGTTGATAGAGGTGCAGTCAGGCAGTTATCTCGGCGAGAACGATATAGTGCGTTTTTCGGACGTTTATGGACGCACTTAGCGTTAGAATAAATAAAAAACTGTTTACTAGGTAACTATGAAATGACAGTACAACCAAAGATTTACGTCGCAGGGCACAGAGGCATGGTTGGCTCGGCAATATTACGTAACCTCAAATCTCAGAGACAAGAAAACTTAGTGACACGAACTCACGCCGAACTAGATTTAACAAAACAGGAGAAAGTTCACGAGTTTTTTGAAGCGGAGAAAGTCGATCAAATTTATTTATGTGCGGCTAAGGTTGGTGGTATTCATGCTAATAATAACTTCCCTGCGGCGTTTATCTACGAAAATTTAATGATTGAAGCAAATGTTATTCATAGTGCGTGGCAAACAGGAGTTAGTAAACTTTTGTTTTTAGGGTCTAGCTGTATTTATCCAAAGCTTGCTGAGCAGCCGATGAAAGAAAATGTCCTGTTGAGTGGTCCTTTAGAATTAACGAATGAGCCATATGCAATATCTAAAATCGCAGGTATAAAACTATGCGAAAGCTATAACCGACAATATAAGACCAATTTTCGCAGTGTTATGCCGACAAATCTATACGGACCTGGGGACAATTACCATTCTGAAAATAGCCATGTTATCCCAGGCTTGATACGTCGATTCCATGAAGCCAAAGTTAATAGGGCTCAGGAGGTTGTTATTTGGGGGTCAGGAGACCCCTATAGGGAGTTTTTATATGTTGATGACATGGCTTCAGCAAGCATACATGTAATGAATATGGAGTCTTCAGATTACAAGAAGCAGACAGAGCCTATGTTGAGTCATCTAAATGTTGGTTTCGGGACTGATATTAAAATATCAGATCTCGCGATAGCGGTGGCTAGAATAGTCAAATACGATGGCGATATTGTCTTCGATACAGAAAAACCTGATGGTGCGCCTCGTAAACTACTAGATAGCTCCAGACTAAATGCTTTAGGCTGGCATCCTAAAGTAACCTTAGAGGATGGGCTATCCAAGACATACATTGATTTTTTAGAGAACTATAAGCAGCTCCGATTGTGAAGAGCTTTTTTAGGAGTATCTATGAGCATTAAAAAGAAAGTAGCACTGGTAACAGGAATTACAGGACAAGATGGGTCATATTTAGCAGAATTTCTTATAGAAAAGAACTATATAGTTCACGGGATAAAGCGACGATCTAGTTCCTTTAATACACAGAGAGTTGACCACATTTACCAAGACCTGCACTTAGAAAACAGTAATTTTATATTACACTATGGGGATTTAAGTGACTCAACAAATCTAATAAGAATCATCCAAGAAATCCAGCCAGATGAAATTTATAATCTTGGCGCTCAAAGCCACGTAGCGGTGAGTTTTGAAACTCCCGAATACACCGCTGATGTTGGCGGTCTTGGAACTCTGAGACTTCTCGAGGCAATAAGAATTCTCGGTTTAGAAAAAAAGACTCGCTTTTACCAAGCGTCTACTTCCGAGCTGTATGGGCTTGTGCAAGAAACTCCGCAGACTGAAACTACGCCATTTTATCCGCGAAGCCCTTACGCCGTAGCCAAGCTTTATGCTTATTGGACCGTTGTAAACTATCGAGAGGCGTATGGGGTTTTCGCGTGTAATGGGATACTGTTTAACCATGAAAGTCCCCGCCGTGGAGAGACATTTGTAACGAGGAAAATCACCAGAGGTTTGGCGAACATTAGCCAAGGTATAGAAAAATGCTTGTATCTTGGTAACATTGATTCGCTTCGCGATTGGGGTCACGCCAGAGACTATGTCCGCATGCAGTGGATGATGTTACAACAAGATGATCCCGAGGATTATGTCATCGCAACGGGCGTTCAGCATAGCGTAAGAGAGTTTATTATATGGAGTGCAGAAGAACTTGGAATAGCACTACACTTCAAAGGTACGGGCGTTGATGAAGTTGGGATTGTTGAGGGCTTGACTGGGGATGCCTGTCCAGGATTGTCTGTGGGTGATGAAATTGTAAGAATTGATCCTCAATACTATAGACCCACAGAAGTAGAGAGCCTGTTAGGGGATCCGTCAAAGGCTAAAAAGAACTTGGGGTGGGTGCCTGAGACGACGGTGCGAGATATGTGTCGAGAAATGATAAGGGCTGATCTAAATGCGGCCAAAAAGGTCTCGCTACTTAAAGAAAATGGCTATATTGCAAACTGAAAATTAACGTTATTTTGAAAGTTTTTTTTAGAAGTAAATTTGATGAATTATAAGCTATTAGTCGTGCTCCGATGAACCAAAAAGTAAGAGTAAAAAGACTTTTTAAAGAAGGATTGTGGGTAATCACTGGTCAAGTTTTGACTGTAATTGGTACACTTTTTCAGATAAGAGTACTGACTGAGTATCTTACGCCTGCTGTTTATGGCGAGCTTCAATTGGCGCTGACTATTTCAGGCCTTATAACTAGTACGCTTATGGCCGCAGTGACGCCAGGAATTGCGCGTTATTACTCTATATCAGCTGAACAGGGAGATACTTCAAGTTACCTAAAAGCATGTAAAAAATTAATGGGCTATGCCACCTTGGCAGTCTGCCTTGTTGGTTTTATGCTTATAGTTATGTTGATTTTTTTAGGCATGGCGCAGTGGATATTACTAAGTATTTTAGTAATGGGTTTTGGGGTATTTGCAAGTTATTCCGGAGCATTAGGAAGTATCCAAAATGCAGCGCGACAAAGAATCATATTTTCGCTCCATAATGTAGCTGATGCCTGGTTCAAAATTGCTATAGCTGTTGTTTGTATAGGTTTTTTAGGGGGAATAAGTGTAGCTGCAGCATTGGGACTTTTGTTAACAGCAGTTTTGATTACTATTTCGCAGTTATTTTATATTAAAAAACTGCCGTCTCCACCGAAACCAATTAAGAGGGCTGAAGTGCCCGAAGATTGGGGCAGGTTGATGCTTTTGTTTTCAAGGCCTTTTTTGATGTGGGGTGTATTCGGATGGATGCAACAAAGTTCTTCTAGGTGGGCATTGGGGCTTTTATCTTCTACTGATGACGTTGGTTTCTTTTCGGTTCTTTTTCAGCTTGGTTACACTCCTATGGTGATGATTAGTTCATTAGGACTAACCTTCATAACTCCAGTGCTGTTTGCTCGGGTAGGTGATGCCACAGATGGCATTAGGGTTGGAAATTTAATCCGAACGGTTTTTATTTTAGCGTCCATAAGCGCTGTATTATTGGTTATTGCCGTGTGGATTGCGGGTGTTTTCCATGAGGCTATTTTCTCCTTAGCTGCAGGTGCTAAATATAAAGCTCAATCACATTATTTACCATATATGGTTTTTGCGGGAGGTTTGTTTGCTATATCCCAGATCATTGCAACCATAGCAACCTCTTTGAATGTTCCGTCAAAACTTTTATTGGCGTCTATAGGCAGTTCGCTGATAGGGATCGCTGGTGCGTTTGCAGGCGCTTATTACTATTCGTTTGAAGGAGTGGTTTTCTCTCTTATCATTCATAGTGCTGCGTACTTTATATTATGCTGCTTGGCTATCAAGAAAATTACGAACGATAATTTACGACTAGGTTCTCTATGAAAGGCTAGTTAAATTCATGATCTTAGGGAAATTTAAGAATTGAAAAAGAAAACAATTTTAGTTACGGGTGGCGCAGGTTTCCTTGGATCTCATCTTTGCGATCGTTTGTTGCAGGATGGTAATAGTGTGATTTGCGTAGATAATCTGATGACAGGTGATTTAAAAAACGTTAGTCATCTCATAAATTCTGCTGATTTTGAATTTATAAGGCATGATGTTAGCACTCCTCTAGCATTGAATGTTGACCAAATTTATAATTTAGCATGCCCGGCATCGCCTAAACACTATCAGCGAGATCCTATTATGACGTTTAGAACCAATGTTCTTGGCGCCATGAATATGTTGGAGTTGGCGAGAAATACAGGTGCAAAAATTTTGCAAGCATCTACGTCAGAGGTTTATGGAGATCCGTCTGTCCACCCGCAGGTGGAATCTTACTGGGGAAATGTTAATCCAATTGGTATTCGTAGTTGTTATGACGAAGGGAAGCGCTCAGCCGAAACACTATTTTTCGACTATTTCCGACAGCATCATGTTGATATCAAGGTAGTTAGAATTTTTAATACTTACGGACCAAGAATGAGCGTTGATGATGGTCGAGTAGTTAGTAACTTTATAGTTCAGTCGCTTCGCCAAGACGATATAACAATATATGGTAACGGAATGCAGACTCGTAGCTTTTGCTATGTAGACGATCTGATTACTGCAATGATCTGTATGATGGGTTCAGATGCTAGTGTTACAGGGCCAGTAAATATAGGAAATCCTTTTGAGTTCACTGTTACTGATTTAGCGAAGCAGATAATAGCAATCACTGGCAGTAAATCAAAATTAATTTATATGCCCCTACCGGCAGATGATCCGAAGCAAAGGAATCCTGATATTACGTTAGCTGGGAGTGCTTTAAATTGGAGTCCCTCGATACATTTGCACGAAGGTTTGTTAAAAACAATTAAATATTTCCAAGACAATATTTAAAAGCCCTAATTAAGTTAGCGATACATCACTAGATATCTAGGATTGTTATGAGAGCAATTATTTTCTTTTTGAGGGCAGCCGCTAGAATTTTTTCTTGGTTCTTAGATAGTTTGGTAGTTGTTAAAATCATTAATAAGAAAACTGATAAGTTATATGGACAGTACCGGCATGAAAGGGTTGGCATCATTATTCAAGGCCCTCCAGTTTATCAAAATGATTTTACTCTAAATATAATTAAACGTTACAAAAATCAATATCCATTATCGATAATTGTTGTCAGTGCATGGGATGATACTGATGCGTCCTTTATTTCTGAAGCTAAAATGGCTGGCGCGGTTCTTTTACTGAGCGAAAAGCCTGCTCCAGGGATAAGTAACATTAATCTTCAGATTCATACGACTAAAGTGGCACTTGAATATTTAGAGCCATTTGCTGACTACGTACTTAAAACGCGAAGTGATCAGATATGTGACTGCCAGAATGATTGGATTAGTTATTTGCTTAATCTACAGAAAATATTTCCGGTACTAGGGAGTACCTTGAAAAACAGGTTAATTATTTCTAGTTTGGGGTCATACAAGAATAGGCTCTATGGGATCCCTGATTTTTTTATGTTTGGAAGCTTTAGTGATATGAATCTCTTTTGGGCAATTCCTCTTGATAAAAGAGAGAGTTCGGAAAGAAAAGTTGAGTTGGATCCCGATTTATTTATAAAGGAAGAAGTTGCGGAAGGTTATTTGGTTTCTCAGTTTTGCAAAAATATTGGCTTTCAGTTGAGATGGGATGTTACAGACAGCCAAAAATTTATAGCACACTATTTTTGTGTTGCGGATAAAGAAGCTATCGGTCATTTTTGGTATAAGTATCGGTGGGAATTTGAAAATTTTGCATATTCTGTGGGTGATGTGAAATTGAAATCGGAAATCAAGTTCTCGAGTTGGCTCGAATCTTATCTAAAATATAAGTATTGATCGGTTGATTACTATCGTTAAATTAACTAATACGAGAAAGGAATATATTAAATGTTAAACATAGTCGTACCAATGGCTGGTGCCGGGTCAAGATTTACTGCTGAGGGTTATAACGATCCTAAGCCTCTTATTCCAGTCCATGGAATTCCTATGATTGAATTAGTTATTCGGAATTTAACGCCATTGCTCCCACATCATTTTATATTTATATGTCAAGAAGACCACGTCGCTAATTATGGGTTAAAGCAGAAGCTTGCTCTCTGGGCGCCTGGCTGTGAGGTCATTTCAATAGATAGAGTTACTCAGGGAGCAGCATGTACTGTGCTTTTGGCAAGAGAGCTGATTAATTCGGATTGTCCTCTTATGATAGCGAATTGCGACCAATATATTGATGCGGACATTAATGAATATTTAAAAAAAATACAGAACACTGAACTCGATGGATTGGTTATGAGTATGACAGCATCTGATCCCAAGTGGTCTTTTGTGGACTATGATCAGAATGGTTTGGTGACTCGAGTTGTAGAAAAGGAAGTGATTTCAGATGAGGCTACAGTAGGGATATATAATTTCGCTGCTGGACAAGATTTTGTAAAGGCAGCCGAAACCATGATTTCACAGGAAGAAAGAGTGAATGGAGAATTTTATGTAGCACCGGTTTATAATTCACTCATAAAGGATGGGCATAAGATTGGTTTATTTAACATAGGTAATGATGTTGAGGGTATGTATGGATTAGGCACTCCTGCAGATTTAGATCGCTTTTTGAGTCTTTCAAAACTTGATAAGTTTAAAGAACTAATCTAGATGAAGATAATTTCTCATAGGGGACTTTGGCTAAACGAGTTTGAAAAAAACTCAGCGAAAAGCTTTGAACGTTCTTTTCAGGAAGGATTTGGCACTGAAACTGATGTTCGCGACCTGGCGGGAAGGTTAGTTGTTTCCCATGACATGCCCTTAGGTGGTGAAGTGGAATTATCTCACTTTTTATCTTTAGCCTCCTCTCACCAACTAGCTGAGCAACCAGCCTTAGCATTGAATATAAAATCTGATGGGCTAGCAAGTGCCTTGGATGCGGAGCTTGTAAATTACCCAGAACTTGATGTCTTTGTTTTTGATATGAGCGTTCCTGATATGCGGAGTTACTTTAATGCGGGATTTAAAGTTTTTACTCGAATGAGCGAAGTTGAGATGGACGCTGCGTGGCTAGAAAAGTCTTCTGGTGTCTGGTTGGACTCTTTTGATAGTGATTGGTTCTCCAGTGACTTGATTATTGAGTTACTTGATTTAGGCAAGAGAGTGTGTCTTGTATCGCCAGAGCTTCATGGCCGAGATCATTTAGGTCTCTGGGATAAAATACTTTCATTGAGAGGTAATGAGCGTTTAATTTTATGCACTGATTATCCAATTCAGGCGAAAAGTTTTTTCGGATTATAGGTAGATAAAATGACTATAAAAGCAGTTTTATTTGACATGGACGGCGTGTTAATCGAGGCCAAAGATTGGCACTATCAGGCTTTAAATCGTGCGCTCAGCCTGTTTGGGAGCCCAATCTCTAGATTTGATCATATCCAGACATTTGATGGGTTACCTACTCGAAAAAAACTGGAACTTTTATCTTTGGAAAGAGGTCTCCCAAAAGAATTACATGACTTTATCAATGAGATGAAACAAAGTTATACCATGGAAATTGTTCATACAGAGTGTAAACCGGTTTTTACACACGAATATGCTCTGGCTAAGTTATTTGAACAAGGTTACAAAATTGCAGTGTGCTCGAATTCAGTAAGAAACTCGGTAGTTTCGATGATGGAGCGTGCGGCACTAGATAAATATATTCATTTAATGGTTTCTAATGAGGATGTTAAAAGAGGAAAGCCGGACCCCGAGATGTATATTAAAGCCATTAATTTTTTTGGTCTCAAACCAGATGAATGTTTAGTAGTCGAGGATAATGAGATCGGAATTAAAGCGGCTAGAGCGTCAGGAGCCCAATTAATGAAAGTGGAAAATGTTCTTGATGTTAATTTGCCTAATATAATGGCCAATATTCTACGAATTAATGAGGAGGACTTACTTTGAGTTCAAAAACCAAGTTGATTAACGTGTTAATACTTGCTATCGGCAGAGTTGAGGCGGAAAGAGAGCAAGAGGAATTGCCGATTTGCCTAACTGAAATTGGCGGACTCTCTCTATTGGAGAGAATTCTAGAAAAATCCTCGGTATTGGCAAATACAAATTTTACTTTTGTATTTTCGGATAATGATGCGAAAAAATACCATCTAAATAGAGTTGCCGAGATTTTAAAACCTGAATCTTTTAGTGTTTTAGTCCCTGAGACGACGAAAGGGTCACTCTGTACTGCTTTACTTGCAGCGAGTACTCTAGACCAGGATTCTGAGTTATTAATTATTAGTGCTAATGAGTTAGTTGATGTTGAGCTGGATTCAGTTATCGATGGTTTTCGGTCTGACCAGCTAAGTGGGGGAGTGTTGGTATTTAAATCCATTCAGCCGCGATATTCATATGTACGCTTAGATGATGATGGCTTTGTGTCTGAAGCGGCTCAACGCCGGCCCATTAGTCAAAATGCTACCACGGGAATATTTTGGTTTTCTAAAACAGCTGATTTTGTAGCCGGAGCAAAATCAATGATAAAAAAGGATACGACCGTGGATGGAGCATTTTTTATTGCACCCGTTTTCAATGAATTGATCCTGGAATGTAAGAAAGTTGGTATCCATAGGATTGGAGTTAACGAGTACCGGCCACTGAAAACGCAGAAACAAATAGATTTATATGAAGTAGGGGAGCAGTCATGAAAAATGAGCGATTAGAAAACATGTTCAAAGGTTGGTTTGTCGGGGATTTTTCGCCGACAGTTTTATCGACCGATGCTTGTGAGGTTGCTATAAAACATTATAAAGCTGGAGAGAAAGAGGACAGCCATATCCATAAAGTGGCCATTGAAGTCACGGCTGTTGTTTCAGGCAAAGTAAGGATGAATGACAAGGAATGGTCTGATGGTGATATTATTCATTTAGAACCAGGTGAAGTGACAAATTTTGAGGCGATTACTGATGCTATTACGGTAGTAGTAAAAACTCCTAGCGTAAAAAATGATAAGTATATAGTTTAGGAAATACCGACTTCTTTCGAACTACAAATAACTTTTAAATAAAAGAGAAATTGTAGGTGTAAGCTTTTCGGGCTAGTCATATTAACTTGACGGTTTCTCCAAGGACAACATTTGCGATCTATTAATTTTTATGGAAGGCTATTATTTATCGGTCTTTTATCACTCTTTTGGCTGTCAATTTCCGCAGAAGAGCCGTTTGTTACGCTTTTTTGTCTGGATGTCTGCCTATGCTTTTATCTAGTTAGCTGTTTTAAATACAGATTTAGGTTTTTGTTTTTACTGCATCCTGTAATTCTTCTTATCAGTAGCCAGCTGTATTTAGATGATTGGCTTACCTCGGGGGATGGTGTGCCAATGGCCGCAGTCGTAAGTTCTTATATTGATATTGGAGTGGTAAATCCATTGCCGGTAGACGTTGAAGAAATGCAGCAAATGGGTTTTCTGGGACTATTAAAGTTTGCATCTTTTGGGGCTGTTCCAACATACATTGTCCCCTACACGTTTTTTAAACTCCCAGTCGACACTGTGTATTATGTTTGGCAGGGGGTATTTCATATCATTCTGTGCTCTATCGCCGCGAGCGTGGGGAAGTACTTTGCGAGTATAAAAGATGAATATCTGTTCAGTATCATTCTTTTTGCCGCAATTTCTCCCACCTTTTGGGAGTTGGCGCAGGTGCCGACCAGACATTTAGTAACTTTTTTTGGTCTTTTTTTACTATTCATTACACATGCTTCCATTGTAAAGCAGGTGAATATGCATAAAATATTTTGGTGGGCATTAGCGCTCATTATTATGCTGGCGTCTAAGTCACTTTATCTCCTCAGTTATATACCGTTTGCTCTAATTGATGTTTTTGTAATTCGACGAATGAAGCTTGATAAAAAATATTTTACTATTGTCGTAATCTTGGGCTTTATAGGCCTTCTTTTTGCGCCTTACTTTATTGAAACTGTAGGCCAGTATTCAGCGATTGCTAAGTCTGGCGGAAATACCTATCCATTTTTGACTCAGATTCCAGTTTTTGGTTGGGTAATAAAGTATTTGTATGCACTTTTAGCTCCATTTCCTTGGACAGCTGCAACTGCTGCTCATCATGTCCAAGGGATTTTTACAGGTAATTTGCTAATATTTGTCATGCATGTATTTTCATCTATATCTGGGCTATATTTCTTCAATGTCCTAATAATGAAACGGCGAATAATATGGGCATTAGATGATGACTTTAAGTCACTAATGGCTTTTGGTGTAATAATGTCATCGACCATCCTTGGCGGCAGTATAGGTTTCCATGGGTATCTATCGATCTTCTTCCCGTTCTTCGCTCCGCTATTGTTATATAAAAATTTACGTATATTACCTGTGTTTCCGATTCTAGTACCAGTAGGTTTAAATATATTATTACTCGTTTTATGACTGCTTTTTTATATGTGCGGTTATTGCAACCCTAGTTGATGTATTTCTGTATACGAAATATTTTTTGTTACGCTTCTTATCAAGTTCAAATTGTCACTTTACATAGGATTTTCATTATGATTGCTCGACTAAAATTATATATCAAAGACAGCTTTTTATATGTCGTGGCGCGTCCGATCTATAAATTTTTAGAAAGAATATATGATTACTTAAGACTGATTGTTTTCAAGTTATTTCCGGTGATCGGCAGGCGGAGCTATAACGCAATGCAAAAACAACAGTATAAAAAATATACCGGCTCATTTAATGATTCAATGCAGCTTTGCGTTGGCGAGTTCGACGCCCACGAATCATACCCTTACGAAGATTACTTACTTGAAGAGTATTCGGGGCCTCGGGGTATTGCGCTAGACTTTGCATGTGGTATGGGCAGGATGATGAGTAGGTTTAAACCGTTGTTTGATGTCGTTGATGGCGTAGATTTATCGGCTGAAAATATCGAATACGCTGAGAAATATCTGTTAGGAAAAGGTTATTCTAATGAAACGTTTAATCTTTACGAAAGCTCTGGTTTAGGCGTGAATATAGGTAAGCTCGAGCATTATGACTTTATTTACTCAACAATAGCATTGCAACACATCTCTGTTTACGATATCCGATTAGGCATATTTAAAGATTTGTTTGAAATGCTCAAGCCTAGTGGTGCGTGTTGTTTTCAAATGGGATTTGGTTGGGATAATGGGACTCACTGGTTTGATAATCGGTTTACTGCTCGTTCAACAAATGCTGGAGCTGATGTGTGTGTGCCGGATGAGAATCACTTAGATGCCATAAAAAAAGATTTCGAAAATATTGGATATCAAAATATTAAATTTGAAATGAAATTATCACCTCATCCAGAGAAAGGGAATACTTACCATCCTATTTGGTTATTTATTCATATGAGTAAATAACGATCATACTTTTGGATAGTTCCAAACAATAAATGGAAAATTGCTAAATGAGTGAAAATCAAAAAAAAATATTAATTATTTCTTATTATGCTGGTATACCTGGGGCGTGTCAGTCGGAGTGGCTTGACGATAAAATTGATAGTCTTATAAAAGGGGGGAACACGGTTGAGGTAGTTAGTGGCCCATTTGCGAAGTTAAAAGTAGGTAATGAAATTAAGCATTCTCGAGTCGCAAGTATTTCTCTTAAGGATTTCAAAGAAGAGCGTGGGCAGATGACTGAATTCGTCGGTTATGTTAGTCGCTGGCACGCGTTGATGTGGCCATTAGTTCTTACCTTTGGTTTGATCTGTGATCTACTAAGCATTGCGGTTACCAAAGGTATTGGTGAAGGTCGCTGGTCTTGGATGTTCTCATCTATTATCCCTTCGTTATGGAGAGCAATGATTTTTAGGCCGGATGTTGTTTTGACTACTGGCGGCCCAGCTTCCGCGCATATTGTAGGAATATTAGTGTCTAAAATTACCAGATGCCCGGTTGTCCTTGAATTACAGGACCCGCTAAGCGGGGGTGACATCGGCCGGAACTCTAAAGTGAGAGGGTGGTTGTATAGGATTGAAAAATTGCTTATTGCCTACGCCGACAAAATTGTTTATGTCACCGATGGTGCAGCAAATTTTGCTATCAGGGAATTTGGAACTGAGAAAATATCCGCCATATACCCTGGTGCAACTAATTTCAATATTCCTAAATCTGAATTTAGAAAAGGCACGTTCAAACTAGTCCACCTTGGATCTCTTTATGCATCTCGGAATTTTAAAGCTATTATAGCTGGTATTGAATCCTTGATAGCAGAGGGCGTGCTTGCTGAAAATGGAGTTGAATTAATTAATCTTGGTCACGTTTCTCCTGAAATTAAAGCAGAAATTTGCCTGAAGTCATATATTCAAATTCTGTCGCCTGTTCCCCGAGAAGAAGCTCTTAGATATGCCGCTGGTTGTGACATAATGTTGCTTATTCAAAACGCAGACCATAGGAGCAGAGTAACAATACCTTACAAAACTTATGATTATTTGAATCTAGAAAACAGTACGCTAGCACTTTTAAATAGCGAGGAACTTACAGGCTTGATTTCAGCGCATGGACATTTTGCCGTTGATTTAGAAGACCTGGAGGGTATTAAAAGTGCTATCAAGCAAATAATGAATTCTGAGTTTCAAGCAAGACCTAAGCTTCCAAAGATTGACCCAGTTACCCAAGCTTTATCTCTTGTTAGGATTTAAATTTCAACCTTAATTGATTAGATAGCGTTTCGGTGACCTTCTCAATTGTACCCAAAAGTTATTATGGAGGTTCCGATGAGGTCATTGTTAGATAGCGCTAAGGCCCTATATCAATCTGGGAGCGCAATTCTTCCTGAAAAATGGTCTAAGATTACAAGCCCGTATAATCTAGAAGTAGCGAATAAAATTGTTAGAACCCGCCTTAACGGTCGATTTAATGAAGCGAAAGGGGTATTCAATTTTATTATGGTGGTGCCAGTTGTTAATTGGGAGTCTGTTTTAATAGAGGAGGCTGCAGGCCACGGTAGAGTTAGTCATCTCACCTTAGATACAAAGGACCGCTTTTTTGAAAATATCAGTGAGTGGCATGAGTTTAGGCGACTAAATTTTATTAGAATACAGGAGTTTTTTGAAAAAAATTATGTCGAGTCTGATAAAAATGTATTGTTTCTCTATTTATCTGATTTTTATATTGACCCAAGAGAGTTAAAGAATTTCAAGGTTAAGAATACAATAATAGTCAATTTTTCTTGGGATGACCGGCTACACTTCGAGTCGAGCCACTCAGGCCAATCTGTTGGCGTTAGGGGTATAGCAAAGGTTTCAGATATTAATTTGACGATGGCTGTCGCTCCATTATCTAGATATATGTCTGACGGCTCACCGGTATTTTATTGGTATGGACGGGATGCCGACCCTATATTTTTAAGCGAAATACCTGATGTTGAGTTTGAAAAGGTTATGTTTTTTGGCAGTAGTTATGGCTATAGAACTGAGCTAGTCAACTATCTTATTAAACGCGGCATCCCTATGGATGTTTTTGGTAAGGGGTGGGGTGGTGACTTTATAAGCTATGAAGATTTGGCATATCGCATTCCAAGGTATGCCTTATGCTTGGGAGTGTCTTCAATTGGCTACACGCGAAATCTAACGTGTGTGAAGGGTCGAGACTTTGAAGTGCCTGCTGCGGGAGGTTTATATTTGACTAATTATAGTGATGAAATAAAGCATGTTTATCAGTCCGGTAGAGAGATATTCACCTACAAAACAATGGATAGTTGCTATAAAACTGCATCGAAAATTTTAGAAAATCCGTCATCCTATCTTGACGTTAGAGTTGCGGGGCAGCTTCGGGCTAATCAATTCTCCTGGTCATCAAGATTTGGTTATTTAAAAGATATGTTGGGTCAGTTTTTTGATGAGAATAATTAGGTTGTGAATAAGTCGATATTTTTTTAAAGAGTAAACTTAATTATAATGAACATCTTTACTTAACTAGCATATAGGCAACCAAGAGAATGTCAGACAAAGAAGTGAATAGTCCCTCCGTCAAGAAAATTATGATCGTTTTTGGAACTAGGCCTGAAGCGATAAAAATGGCCCCTCTGATAAAGGAAATCAAAAACTACGCAGCCCTCGAACTTCGGGTTTGTATAACAGGGCAACATCGTGAAATGTTAGATCAAGTATTGAAATTATTCGAAATAATACCGGATTATGATTTGGCTCTAATGAGTCCAGGACAAACTCTTACTGAACTCACAGGGAAGGTGATTGCGGGAATGGAGAGAGTTTTTGAGGATTGGCGGCCCGAATTAGTATTAGTTCATGGCGACACTACTACCACCTTTGCCGCTAGTCTAGCTGCTTATTATCAGAGAATAGCAGTCTATCATGTTGAGGCTGGACTGCGTACACATGACATTTATTCTCCGTGGCCAGAAGAATTGAATCGACGTATGGTGGGAGCAATTGCCGCTGTCCACTTTGCGCCAACTCAAAAAGCGTCCCAAAATCTAATGTCCGAAAATATAGCAACTGAGTGCATAAATATAACTGGAAATACAGTCATAGATGCTCTGTTAGAGGTTAATCAAAAAATAGAAAGTGATGTGGCGCTTAAGTCAAGTATAAGCAAGCAATTTCCATTCCTGGATAAGACAAAAAGATTAGTATTGGTGACAGCTCATCGCAGAGAGAATTTTGGAGCTGGATTCGAATCAATCTGTAATGCCATTTCTGCTATATCGAAACGGAATGATGTGCAAATAGTTTATCCTGTCCACTTAAACCCCAGTGTCCAAGAGCCTGTGCATCGTATCCTGGGGAATAACCCAAACGTACATTTGATAGCGCCTCAAGATTATTTACCATTTATATTTTTGATGTCGTCTTCTTATATCATTCTTACTGATTCAGGTGGCATACAGGAGGAAGCACCGTCTTTAGGGAAGCCAGTTTTAGTGTTAAGAGATAATACAGAGCGACCTGAAGCAGTGCGTGCCGGAACCGTAATTTTGGTAGGAACCGAAGAAGACAAGATTGTAAAGTCAGTAGAAAATTTACTTGATAATATCGATTTTTATAACCAGATGTCGGTTGCTAGCAACCCCTACGGCGATGGCAATGCGGCCAAGAGAATTGTAGCTACTCTATTCAAGGAAGGTAAAGATTGAAAATTATTGTGACAGGCGGTGCGGGTTTTATTGGTAGCGCTTTAGTGCGACACTTAACATCCAAATCTGCGCATGAGGTTATTTGCATAGACAAATTTACTTATGCGGGAAATATAGAGTCGTTGTCTGATGTTAAGTCTAATAAAAGATTTACGTTACACAAACTTGATATTTGTGATGAGAAAAGTATACGGAATTTATTAATTAGTGAGCGTCCTAATGCAGTAATTCACTTGGCAGCAGAGAGTCATGTTGACAGGTCCATAGATAATCCTTCTGAATTTATTCAAACAAATATTATTGGTACATACAATTTATTGGAGCAATCGAGGATTTTTTTTGAATCACTAAACTTAGAAGAGCAAAAAAGTTTCAGATTTCATCATGTGTCTACCGATGAAGTTTATGGTGATTTAGAAGGCACTGAAAGCTTATTTACAGAATCCAACCCATATGCGCCTTCATCGCCTTATTCGGCCTCAAAGGCTAGTTCAGATCACCTTGTGCGTGCGTGGGGTAGAACTTATGGTTTGCCCATAATAATCACTAATTGCTCTAATAATTATGGACCTTATCAGTTCCCTGAAAAGTTTGTACCCAATGTCATACTAAAAGCGCTTCAAGGTCTTCCTATACCTATATATGGGGATGGCCATCAAGTAAGAGACTGGTTGTTTGTTGAAGACCATGTTGAGGCGCTAGTTGCTGTACTTACAACCGGAAAAGTCGGCGATACTTATAATATTGGTGGGATGAATGAACTGCAAAATATTGATATGGTTAATAAAATCTGTAATTTACTTGAGACTTTAATGCCTGTGAAGCCGGTGGGCGTGAATAATTATGTGGACTTAATTACTTATGTTAAAGATAGGCCCGGCCATGATAGGCGCTATGCTGTTGATTCTTCGAAGATAAACTCTGAATTAGACTGGTATCCAAAGGAAACAATTACAACTGGCCTTGAAAAGACAGTTCAGTGGTACTTGGATAATGAGGAGTGGTGGCGCAGGGTTTACTCAGGTGAGTACGAAATAGAGAACCAACGCACATGAATTATTATACTTTTATCAGTCTGTAGGGTTGATTAATTATTATGTCTAAGACTGTAATTTTTGCACCAAATATTCACGTTGGTGGAGGTTTGGTTCTTTTAAAAGGTTTGATCGAATCTTGGCCTTCTTCTATGCAATTTAATGCATATTTGGATGTTAGGGTTAAAGGTATTTTAGATCTTCCTGAACTGTCCAACGTTGTCTGGGTGAGAAACACTGTTTTTGACCGGCTACGGTGTGATTATATGTTGTCTAAGGCCGTTAGTGAAAACGATACTGTTACTACCTTTAATGGTGTCCCTCCAGTCTTTAAGGTTCAAGCAAAATTGATTGTTTTTTTACAAAACAGGATTTTAATTGATGATATTTCGCACTTAAAATTTAACAGTAGAACTAAATTACGGCTTACTTACGAGCGGTTTTTGTTTAGGTTGCTAAGGAAGCGAGTAGACGAATTTATTGTCCAAACAGATACCTTTAAATCGCTACTGTCTATTTGGTTTGCGTCAAAGGCGGTTTTTAGATCAGCGGTTCCATCTATAAAGGTGATGCCCTTCATGCAGCCTGTTGATTTAAGCGCCTCAAGCGCTAAAGAAAATTTAGCATGGGATTTTATTTATGTTGCTGACGGGCTTCCACATAAGAGCCATTTGATGCTTTTTGATGCATGGGAAGAATTAGCCAGGCAAAATTTATTCCCTAGTTTAGCTTTAACTTTAGGATCACTAGAAACTGAATTATTGTCAAAGATCAGAGAATTGCAGAAAATGGGCCTTAAAATAACTAACTTAGGCTATTTATCTCACGAATTGTTACTGCAGCAATATAGACAGTCTCGCGCTCTAATCTATCCGTCTTTACAGGAATCATTTGGATTACCATTAGTTGAGGCTTTTCATCTTGAATTACCAATTTTAGCGAGTGAGCTTGATTACGTTTATGATGTATGCAGACCGAATGTCACGTTTGATCCAACTTCATACAGATCAATCGCTCGGGCCGTAAGCCGTTTTTTGGGCGTGTATAAGCCGGTTCTAGAGGTGTCAACACCGAGTAAATTTTTGGAATATGTTCTTTCTGGTAAAAACAAAGGTGTGTCTAATGTCAAATAATACTAATGTTTTAGTTTTGGGCGCCTCCGGTATGTTGGGTAGCGCAGTTTTGAGGCTATTTTCTCAGACTGATGGGTATACCGCCACAGGGACTGTCCGATCGGAGGATGCGGCTCAGTTACTTCCTAAAGATGTGCAGAAGTTTGTCGTTGCTGGGGTAGATGCTGAGGATATGGGAAGTCTCAAAAATTTACTTGAGCAAATAAATCCAGAAATTGTTATTAATTGCATTGGCCTAGTAAAACAACTGTCAGACGCTAATAATCCGCTTGCGGCACTGCCAATTAATTCACTTTACCCACATAAGCTGGCCATGTTATGCGTAGAGTCAAGTGCTCGTTTGATACACATTAGTACTGATTGTGTGTTTGCGGGGACTAAGGGGATGTACACTGAAGGTGATATAACTGATGCGCAGGATTTATATGGCATTAGTAAACGTTTGGGGGAGGTTGATTACCCTAATGCTATCACATTGAGGACTTCGATTATTGGACACGAACTAAAAGGAAATCGAAGTCTGATTAATTGGTTTCTTGCTCAAAAAGGACCAGTTAAGGGTTTCAAAAAAGCAATATTTTCTGGATTGCCAACGATTGAGCTTGCAAGAATCATTAGGGATTATGTAATACCTAACCCTCACTTGACTGGAGTTTTTCATGTTTCAGCAGCGCCAATTAATAAGTATGACTTACTTTGTTTGGTGGCTGCCATTTATGAAAAAGATATTCGAATAACAGAAGATAATGAATTCGAAATCGATAGATCGCTTGATTCTTCTATATTTCGTAATGCTACAGGATTTAATCCGCCTACATGGCCTGAATTGATTGCTTCGATGCGTGAGTTTAATAAAGTTGACACAAAGGGTTTACAAAATGTTTAAAGATAAGATTTTACTCATCACTGGCGGTACAGGATCTTTTGGCAATGCGGTACTGAGAAGGTTTCTTAAGTCCGATTTTTCTGAAATTAGAATATTTAGCCGAGATGAATTAAAGCAAGAAGAGATGCGAATTTCCCTTAAAAATGAGAAAGTGAAGTTTTATATTGGCGACGTACGTAACTATGATTCGGTCTTTGAGGCAATGAATGGTGTTGACTACGTTTTTCATGCCGCGGCTTTAAAGCAAGTTCCTTCCTGTGAATTTTATCCGATGGAAGCAGTCCGTACTAATATTTTGGGAGCCGATAATGTTATGTCTGCTGCGGTAGCACGCGGAGTGTCAAGAGTCATTGTTCTAAGCACTGATAAAGCAGTCTATCCAATCAATGCTATGGGTATGTCAAAGGCTATGATGGAACGTTTGATGGTCGCAAAAGCTCGAATGCAGCGGTCTGGTGAGACAATATTTTGCGCCACTAGGTATGGCAATGTGATGGCATCCAGAGGCTCTGTTATTCCTCTGTTTGTGGAGCAAATGGAAAAAGGAAAAGATCTAACCGTTACTGATCCTACGATGACAAGATTCCTAATGTCGCTAGATGACTCTGTAGATTTGGTTCTTCATGCATTTAAGTATGCTGATCAAGGTGATATTTTTGTACAAAAAGCTCCCGCATCAACTGTTGAACATTTGGCGCAGGCGCTAAAAGAGTTGTTTGAGTCTGAAGTGACAATCAAAACTATTGGAACTAGGCATGGCGAAAAGCTATATGAGTCTTTACTTTCGAGAGAAGAAATGGCTAAAGCCGAAGATATGGAGGGCTACTATCGTGTGCCAATGGATGCTAGAGACCTGAATTATGGTAAATATTTTGTTGAAGGGGAGCATTTGACTTCAGCTGTCGAAGATTATACTTCACATAACACTGAGCGCTTTAATGTTGAGCAGGTTAAGACGTTGCTCCTCAAGCTTGATTTTATTAGGGGTGCCCTAAATGCTTAAAGTAATGACAATAGTGGGGACTAGGCCTGAGATTATTCGATTATCTAGAGTAATCGAAAAAATGGATTCTATTTTTGACCATACTTTTGTGCACACCGGCCAAAATTATGATTATGAACTGAATGAAGTGTTTTTTAGTGATTTAGGGATTCGTAAACCAGATGTATTTCTACAAGCTGCGGGAACTACAGCAGCCGAAACTATTGGAAATATTATTATTGAGGCAGATAAGGCTTTAGATAAGTTTCAACCTGAGGCTATATTAATCTTAGGTGACACTAATAGCAGCTTAGTTGCAATTCCAGCCAAGCGAAGAAAGATAGTAATCTTTCATATGGAGGCAGGTAACCGCTGTTTTGATTTTCGTGTACCTGAGGAATTAAATCGAAGAATCGTAGATCACGTTTCTGATATTAATCTTACTTATAGCCAAATTGCGCGTGAGTACCTTTTAAGAGAGGGGTTTCCTGCTGATCAAATAATCAAGACTGGTAGTCCTATGAGGGAGGTATTACAACACTATTCAAAGGGGATAGGTCAGTCTGCGATTCTTGAGGATTTAGGGCTGCTTTTTAATGATTATTTTTTGGTTAGTACTCATCGTGAAGAAAATGTCGATTCGCCTAAGAATCTATCTAAAATTCTTAACATGTTAAATGCTCTAGCTGAGCGTTATGATAAAAAAATTATAGTTTCAACCCATCCCAGGACTAGAAATCGGCTCAAATCAATGGATTTTAATGCGCACCACTTAATTAGTTTTGTGAAGCCTTTTGGTTTTTTTGACTATGTGAAGCTACAAATGTCCGCTTATTGCGTGCTATCAGATAGCGGCACTATTACGGAAGAGTCTTCTATTCTCAATTTTCCTGCGCTTAACATGAGAGAAGTTCATGAAAGACCGGAGGGCTTTGAGGAGTCCGCGGTAATGATGGTTGGACTTGAACTAGAAAGAGTTACTCAGGCGCTACAAATTCTTGAAGACCAGTTACGTGGAGATGAGCGCACTCTGCAAATGGTGGCTGATTATAGGGGAGACAACGTGTCTGAAAAAATAGTTAGAATAATTATGAGTTATACCGATTTTATTAAAAGAAAGATTTGGAAAGTTGATTCTAACTAAATGTCAAATATTCTAATTGTTACTCAATACTTTTGGCCAGAAGAATTCAGGATAAATTCGGTTGTAAATGAGCTTGAGGCCAAAGGTCATGTGGTGTCAGTTCTGACCGGAATTCCTAATTATCCTTCCGGAAAAATTGACGTTAATTATCTTAGGGATAAAAATAAATATGCCCTTTATAATCAGAGTAAAATTTACAGGGTCCCTATGATACCTAGAGGGACGGGATATATTACTTTGGCAATTAATTATCTATCGTTCCTTCTCTCAGCCTCGTTTGTGGGGCCATTTTTACTAAGGGGATTAAAAGTAGACGTAGTTATGGTCTATCAGCTGTCCCCAATGACCGTATTGATTCCTGGTTACATTATCGCTCGTATTAAAAAAAGTAAATATATACCTTGGATTCAAGACCTATGGCCGGAATCTGTTACAGCGACTGGCATAAGGCTTTGGGGGCCATTACTTTTTTTAATCGAAAAAACTGTTAATTTCTTCCTTAAACGATCTGAGTATGTGATCTGTCAATCAAGATCATTTATAAGTGCCCTTGGTAAGAGGGGAGTGGATCAAAATACGTTAAAGTTTATTCCTAATTGGGCAGAGGATTCTTATTCTGAGACAGGGATAAATTTCGCTCCAGAGATACAAAGAGACGGCTCCTATTTTACTATAATGTTTGCTGGAAATTTAGGCGTCGCACAAGACTTACCCAATATTTTAAAGGCTATTGGATTGGTCTCTAAGAAAAACAAAAAGGTCAGGTGGTTATTTGTGGGTGACGGACGGCTGTTATCTTGGATGAAAGATGAGGTAAACCGACTTGATTTGACCGACAAGGTTCAATTTTTGGGGCGGTTTTCGGTTGAAAGAATGCCCAGTTTTTTTTCTCACGCGGATGCAATGCTTATTTCATTATTAGATAAACCAGTTTATGGCATGACAATACCTAGCAAATTACAGTCATATTTTATGGCAGGGAAACCTATTCTTGGAATGCTTTCGGGCGAAGGCGCTAGAACTTTAAAAATGTCAGACTCTGGAATGACGGCTGATGCGGGTGACTATCAAGGGCTTGCAAATGCTGTCTTAGAGTTGTCTAGTTTGAACCAAGCTGCTTTGCTTGAAATGGGGAGAAACTCGAAGCGTTTTGGAGCAGAGAATTATAGCAAAGACAAATTAATGGATGCCTTAGAGGTACTTATTAAGGTATAAAAAATTAACTAGTGGTTCTATTTTTAGTATCAGCTGAAATGATTTCAAAAAAAGAGATATAGGATAATGAATAAATTGCTAATTTTAATACCTAACTATAAAGGAAGAGGCTTTATACGCGAAACCATTACTCCTTTAAAGCAGGGTATAGCAAATTCAACAGTTTTAGTCATTGACGATGCTTCGCCCGATGATCCAAAGTCATATTTGAATGGTGTAGCGGATCACTGCATATACAAAAGTTCAAATGGCGGATATGCACCTACAGTTAATGTCGGACTAAGGTATTTCTTGGATAATGAGGAATTTAATTTAGTCATGATCACTAATAGTGATATTAAAGTTGATGTTGCCAAGGCCCAATCTATTTCAGCTGCAATTTTAAAGTATATGGAAGACAGAGAAGTAGGAGTGTTAGGCTTTTTAGAAGGTTCAGATAGTAATGCTGAATTTTATCAATCCATAAATATATCAGGATTTCTATTTGTTTTAACTAGAGCAGTTGTTGAGAAGGTTGGTTTGCTTGATGAGAGTTTTTATATGTACGGAGAGGAACAAGACTATTTTCTTAGAGTGCGAGATGCAAATTACAAATTAGTCCAATCAAGAGTTGTTGTCGAGCATGAGGCAGAAGGTTCTGGTGCGTCGAGCATAAAGAATTCGTGGTTTGCAATAAGAAATTCTCTTTTATTAGAGTTTAAAGCCAAAAAAATAAAAAGTATTATCAGAAAAATGATAGCGTTATTTGCGCTAATAAATAGGTTATACAAACCCAAAAATACTAATGACCCGTCCTACATTCGAGTTACTCGGACAGGCTTCTTAGTTGGCAATATTTTATTAGTCGGGGCTATTGTATGGAATTTATGGAGCTTATTGCTGAGAAAAAACAATGTCTAAAAATCAAATAATTAATTTAAAAAATGAAAGCTATTACGAAAGAGATAGAAGTTGGACTCAAAATTTTAATATTGCGAAGGATGCCAAAGTACTAGATATAGGCTGTGGTCATGGGGTGTTGGGCGAGTATCTGCATAGTACTCTTGGTGCCGATGTCACTGGTGTCGAAATTGTAGAGAGTTGCTATCATATAGCAAAAGAGATTTTGCATAACGCAGTTTTGGGCGATATTGAAACCATGGACTTGGCTGAGCTAGGGGGCGATTACGACTACATTATTTTTTCTGACTGCTTAGAGCACTTGGTTAATCCAGACTTGGTACTTCGCAGGGTGGCAAGTTTACTTAAGGCTGATGGGCATTTATTAATCTCTATTCCCAATGTCCAAAATTTTAGGATTACGGTTCCTTTGGTATTCAAAGGTTCTTGGGAATACACTGACGAGGGTCTCATGGATAAAACCCACTTAAGATGGTTTACAGAAAGTTCAATAACATCTCTTGCAGAGGATAATGGCTATCTGGTGCAAAAAATTGCACGTGAGCTTCCTCTGAATTCAGTTTCAGGGAAGCTAAATGTGGCAACTTTTGGGGTTCTTAAAAATCATCTTACAAGTCACTTTTATCTCGAATCATGTTTAGAAAACTCTTAATCTATGGTGAAAGCTGGGTAGGGTGTCATGGCCAGCTTCTTCGTGACGATTTACTTGATAAAGGTAATAACGTTGAAATATTTGATCATACTAAACTGCTACCAGGTATTCTTAACAGGAGCTTATTGCAACGTCTTCAGCGAAGAATATTTATTCGCTATTACGAATACAAAATAAGAAAAAGATTTTGGGAAAAAATAGAAGAATTTAAGCCATCCTGTATTTTAATCTGTAAAGGTCTTAATCTTGATCGGAAATTACTTAGGAAAATTAGAAATAGCGGCTATTTCATCATAAATTGGAATCCGGATGACTTTTTAAATCCGCTTAATTCAAATAAAGAACTCATTAAGTCTATTCCTTACTATGATCTAATAATATCCAGCAGGCCTCATTTATTTCCTGAGTATAGTAAATATGGGGCAAAAGATTTGCTGTATTTGGACTGGTATTTTGTGGAGAAGCTTCACAAGAAGAGAGATTTAAACGTTAAGTATGGTGTTAGCTTCGTTGGTAGTTGGAGTAAAAAAAGAGAAGAGTTAATTCAGTGTTTGCCTCACAAAGTTAATGTTTGGGGAGGCGGTTGGTATAAGGCTAAAAACGCATTCCATTTAGAGAATAATGTCCATTTTAAAGTACTAACTCAGGATGAAATGTCAAAAGTTTTCGAACAGTCGAAGTTCAATTTAAATTTTTTAACGTCGGAGAATAGGGATTATACAAATTTGAGATTTTTTGAAGTTCCTGCGTCCAATGGACTCCTCGTTACTGAAAGGAATGATCATGCTGAGGCGATACTTACTGATGGGCTAGATTGTATTATGTTCTCGAGTCCCGAGGAATTAGTACATCGACTAAACACTCCAACTGATTATGCTTTATTGACTTCCAATGGATATAAAAGCATTGTGGGATCAAAGCATGAATTCTCCAATAGAGTTAATTCGATAATTGAGTACTTAGAAAATTAACCATATGGCGCTAAATATTTTCATCTTGAGTGTCTTAGAAACTATCTATTTTCGGCAAATGAAAATAGTTTCGGTCTCTATTTCTCGGGAGTAGTAGTCAGCACTGAAACCCCTATGTTTACTGGCTTTTGCTACTTGTAAACTCTTCTGAAAAACGCATTCCTTCGTTAGTTTCGTCAACAAACTTGTAAACTCAGACTCTTACTCTGTTTCGTAATAGTATTCCTTGAATGGCAAAGGCATGGGTAAGTTATACAAAAATTTTGGAAATGGTCAGTCAGACAAATATGATGGTTACTTAGGCTTTTGGAATTGTTGGACAGAGAAAGACAAAGATGGTGAGAAGCTAGGAGAAAGGTTATTTGTAATTAAGGCACATACAGTAGAAGGCTTTGCTACAAATGATGAGTTACTAGAGAGCAGAGATGAGATTGAAAGTTGAGAGGTTAAAGTAATCATTCTTCCAACAAATGTCACAAGATCAACAATTGAAAGGCGACTCGCAAAGTTATTGGAGCAGTTAGTTCTTAATCCCACAGAAATAAAAGCAGGATATCTCCCATCTAATCTAAAGGTAGATATTAATAGTTTAAATAAGTGTCTCAAGGCATACGACATTAGAATAGGAGGCAAAACTAATGTAGAAATAGGTGCTATGTTTATATTTGAAGACGCACAGAAAGTACTTAAAGATGCAGATCTAAAGAATAAGTGTAATGTGGGAGCATACAGATTGATCAAAAAGGCTGAAGTAAACATCAAAGCAGTAAAGAAAGATATGTTTGAAGTAGGGCACATAAGTTACTTTTAAAGTCTACAACAGCAGAATTGTGTTTACACTACAAAAAAATTAAACCAAAAGGGTGTGTGAGGAGAGGCGTTGTTCCTCACCATTGTTATAAATCAATAGCTTTTTTTTGGCTTAGGATTACTACTGTAATAAATTTTTCTAAAGTTAACAGTAAAAAGTATTGGGACTTTAGATTGAAATATAACTGGTTATTTGTCGGAGGTGGTGCGCAAAATACTTATTTTGCAGTAGGAGCTTTCGCAAACATAAATAAAGATAATTTTCAAAATGTTAATTCAATATTAGATTATGGATGCGCCAATGGCGATGCAGCACCTGTTTTAAACATTTTTTCCCTAAAGCTAATATATATCTTCATGACTTAAGTAGTCATGGGGTTAAAAATGGTTTAAAACGCTTCTCTAGATTTATTCCAGTATATAAGTGGGACAAAAGCATTGAAAAAGTTGACTTGGTTTATTGCAGTAACGTTATAGAACACGTTGATGACCCTAAAGATCTTGTAGATGAACTTGTAGAGGCATCACAAAAATATATCTTAATTCAAGCTCCATGGGATGAGATTGGTCTAGATGGTCAGTTGATTTCACCTTCTTCACCGCACGGCGAGCATGTCTGGACTTTAAATGATGATTTTTTTCAAAAATATATTGATCGTGAGGATGTGGTTTGGGAAAAATATCTTGGTAATATTGAGCTAAGCTGGCCTGGAGGGAAGCAAGTTTTTTATCTAGGAACAAAAGTTATTTAAAAAACGGTAGTTATACATAAATCCTGTCTGATACAAACTTTATATAAAATACCTAGTGTTTAGGCATATTCATAAAAAATAGAGAGTAAAGTGATTAATACGTTATACAAAGCCCATACAAACATTATAAAAAAGACTATTAAATCAATATCTTAAAACCATACTTTTATTGAGTGAGAGTAACATGGCAGTGATTTTAGAGAGTTACATTAAGGTTCCATTTGCGGAGCTAGGAGCCATAAAAACTCATTTAGGTGAATACATTAAAAACACATTAAATGAAGATGGGTTATGAGTTTGAAGTAAAGCAAGATGATATTGATAAATGTATTTTCCATGTTTTTGAAAAGTTTATAGATAGCGATGAATTCAATGCACATCAAGCAAGAGACAAAGCTGGTGATTGGGGAGTCATTACCAAGAATGTTGAAAGAGTTTACGGAAAGAGGTTCGATGAATGACTTGTAGACTACTTGTAAAGTCTGTTTTGCCCTTCGCAAACGGTTGCTGCACAAGGCTTTGCAAAACGGCAACTGTTGAGTGGGAGCAGTTATTAAGAATGGAGAGGAGTAATTAAGTATGACTACATATTATAAGGGCATAGTGTTAGCTGGTGGGGCCGGCACGAGGTTGCATCCAATCACTTTGGGAGTATCTAAGCAGTTGCTACCAATCTATGATAAACCTATGATTTATTATCCAATTTCAGTTCTGATGTTGGCCGGTATTAAGGAAATTTTGGTTATCTCAACACCAGACGATATTGCTGGTTATCAGCGGGTGTTAGGAGATGGAGAAGACTTTGGACTTACAGTTGAATATGCAGTTCAACCGAGCCCTGATGGCCTCGCTCAAGCTTTTCTTATCGGAGAAGATTTTATAGGAGACAGTAACGTAGCTTTGGTTTTAGGTGACAATATATTTTACGGGCAACATTTCTCAGACAACTTGAAACGTGCTGTAGCAAAGAGTTCCGGTGCAACTGTTTTTGGGTATCATGTCAAAGATCCTGAGCGATTTGGTGTAATCGAGTTTGGCTCCAATGGCAAGGTTCTCTCCGTCGAGGAAAAACCTTCAGTCCCCAAATCGAATTATGCAGTGACGGGTCTATATTTCTACGACAACGACGTGGTTCAGGTCGCTAAATCTATCCAGCCATCACATCGCGGTGAATTGGAGATTACCGATGTCAACAAAACTTATCAGGCTCGAGGTCAGCTCAGGGTAGAATTGCTTGGCCGAGGCTTCGCATGGTTGGACACAGGAACACATGACTCGTTGATGGAAGCAGGCCAATTTGTGCAAACGGTTGAGCATCGTCAAGGATTAAAAGTGGCTTGTTTGGAGGAAATTGCATTCAGCAACGGATGGTTATCTAAGTCCGATTTGCTGCGTCAGGCGGAAAAACTGAAAAAAACCAGTTATGGTGAGTATTTATTTAAAGTGGCGGATGGTTACAAGTGAACGTTATAAAAACAAAATTGAAAGATTGTGTGATCATAGAACCTAAAGTTTTTGGTGATGAGCGTGGGTTTTTCTTGGAAACATTTCAAGCCGAGAGATATTCTGACTTGGCAGATATTAATCTATCCTTTGTACAAGACAATCATTCGCGTTCATCTAAGGGTGTACTTCGTGGGTTACATTTTCAGAAAACTAAACCTCAAGGTAAGCTAGTTAGGGTAGTGAAGGGTGAAGTTTATGACCTGGCAGTGGATATAAGGCAGGGTTCGCAGACTTTTGGTGAGTGGGAAGCTGTTATTCTTTCAGAGGAAAACAAAACTCAATTTTGGGTGCCGCCAGGATTTGCCCATGGCTTTGTTGTTTTGTCGGATACAGCTGATTTCGAGTATAAATGCACTGATTATTATGATCCCACTGATGAAGGAAGTATTTTATGGAATGATCCCGACCTGGATATTCCATGGCCCATTGAGCATCCTAAATTGTCGGATACAGATGCTATTGCTCCAAAACTGGTTGATTTAAAGCGATGAAAATTCTCGTTTTGGGCTGTAAAGGCCAGCTTGGCAGATGTCTTGAGGACCAATTATTAAGTACAGATTATAAGGTTTTTTTCACGTCACGGGAACAAATGGATATTGCAGATTTCGAAGCAACTAAAAATCACATTCGAGACATAGCTCCTGATGTAGTGATTAATGCAGCTGCCTATACAGCTGTTGATAAAGCAGAAGAAGATCGACAAACAGCCGACCTTATAAATGATCTAGCGGTTAAAAATATTGCGGGTATTTGCAATCAGATTGATTGCTGGCTGATTCATGTTTCTACTGACTATGTATTTGATGGAACTTCTGATGTACCTTATAAAGAAGAAGATCAAACTAACCCGCAAGGTGTTTATGGAGAAACTAAACTACAGGGTGAGTTGGCAATTCAATCTTCAGGTTGCAAGCACATAATAATTAGAGCGGCTTGGGTGTTTAGTGAATACGGAAATAATTTTCTAACAACGATGTTGCATCTTGGTGCGGAGCTAGATGAGCTAAATATTGTTAGTGATCAGGTTGGTTGCCCTACTTATGCACAAGATATTGCTGAGGCAATTACAGCTATATTGCCTCAACTGCAATTTCAAAAAACTTCTGGTTTATATCATTATTGCGGCGATCAACCATGCTCTTGGTATGATTTTGCTCGTGAAATCTTTAAACAAGCTAAAACTGATAATATTAAAGTGCCGAGTTCGATTCATCCGATCGAAACATCAGCCTACCCGACTCTAGCAACTCGTCCAGCATTCTCAGTTCTAGACTGCTCCAGGATTGAATCTGTATTTGGAGTTAACGTGTCAGATTGGAAACGTGGTGTTAAGCAGGTTGTATCAAAAAAATTAATGGAGACTAAATTAATCAGGAATGAAATTTGAGAATATACGATTTAGTCGGCTCCTTAAGTCAGCTCAAGGCATACTTTGAGCTCTTTGTTCTTAGCTATTGAAAATCATGCCGTATATATTAGGCTGGAATACCATGTAAATAAGGATTGATGGCGGGGGCCTTACTATTTTAATTTAGATATAGGGAGTTGAAAGATAATGAACATTACCAATTATTGGGCAGATATAGATGAAAGGTTAGAGGAACTTGTTAATCATGGTTTTGTAAAACTACCATCGTTAGAAAGTTTCAATCTGGATGATCTGGCAAATGATATTAATGCGGAAATGAGTGGAAACACTTTTGCTGAATTAGGCGCTAAGCATGATCAATTTCTACGCCAATTGTGTCTTGATCAGTTTTTGGTGCCTAAGCTGTATGATATAGCTAAAAATATTATGGGTTATAGCGGTGATATATCCGACCAGTATCACATTGCACGCCGTGTTCAAGCTGGCAACGAGAAAGAAATGTATAGGGCGCACTTTGATTCTCATTTATTCACTATGGTATTGCCTATCAGAATTCCTGAGTCCAGAAGTGGAGGAACATCTGGAGATCTAATTTACTTTCCAAAAGTTAGAAAAGCACCTAAAAGCGAAATGGCTAATCTGGCTCAAAAAATTTATCATAAACGATTCGCCTCAAAAGTGGGATTAGAAAAATTTTCGAAGAGTCATAAGCAACTAACAGATAATTTTCAGGATTATAAGCCATTACTTTTTATAGGTAACACTACACTTCATACGAACAAGCAAGTTTCGGCAGTCTGCTCAACTTACCGGCTTACACTTTTGGCGCATTTTTTTGACCCGAGTCCAAAGTATGGGGTGGGTGGGATGCTAAGATTATTGCGAAATCGTTAATCTGCTAAATTACATATTTAGTGTGATAGATCTTACAAAGGCAGCTGCCAGCCTTTATTAATGGAACTTAAAAGTAAAACTGCAGCTAGTATGGAAGATCCTATGATTCGTATATTTTGAGGTTGTCTTCGTAAGTCCAAAATTAATGAGCTCCCACAGCTTTTGAATCTACTTTCAGGCGTTCAGCATATAGTGATCGGAGATGAAGAAGGTTTAATGCATATTACTTTGGTTTTAGCCATTTGTTATGATGTCGTTCTTGCGGCATACAAAGGAGAATTGAAAATGTGGTTCGTGGCTAATAAAAGCCTTGATATGTATTTTGTAAGTATTTCTATGAATGTCATTCTTTGGATTTTTTGGAGGAAGGTTAGGAGGCTGCATAAACTAATTTAAAGCAATTAAGGATCATGATCATCGACTCCAACTTAAGAATAACTCCACATGTGATGGGGAATTTGATAGTTGGTATGTGGCAAGAGACTATCAACGTCATTTAAATTATAACGACTGAGTAAGAATAAACATGACAGCTGAAATTGAACGAAGATACGAAACTAAATTTAGTATCACAGATCTTGATCTCCATGAGGTTCAACATGTAATAAAGACACATCCAGCAGTTTTCCAAGAAATCTATTACCAACGAAATGTTAATAATATTTATTTTGATAGCTCGGATTTAAATAGTTTCGTAGATAATGTTGAAGGAGAAACAAACAGGCGGAAAGTGAGAATAAGATGGTATGGCGACCTCTTTGGGTTATGTGAAGGCCCTAAGCTAGAGATAAAATATAAATCGGGGCTGTTAGGGTGGAAAGAGAAGCATCATTTGAAAGCATTCAAATTGAGCAAGGATATTTTCTTTCCTTATGAGGATGTCATAAGCGAGCTCACGGGTAAAAAAGACTTCAATGTCTTAAAGCTTCATTTGGATGCATTACAGCCTGCTTTACTCAATAGATATAAAAGAACCTACTACTTGTCATACGATAAAAAATTTAGAGTCACAGTTGACTCTGAAATGGAGTTTTATTCAATAAATCCTGTCAGGGAGTTCTTTAAAACTTTTTCTGATGAACGTAAGACTATTGTGGAGCTTAAATATGATCAAGAACACTTTGAGAATGCTAAGAATATCACTCAGAGTTTTCCGTTTCGCGTCACTAAAAACTCAAAATATGTTGTGGGTATTGAAAGGGTGCGGCACTGGCGATGAAACGTTTTGATGTTTTAGTATCTACGATGCTTGGTATTGTGTTGATATTTTCTTTGCTTTTGTTGTCTAGAATTCCTAGTACTCTCACCAGAGATGAGCTCAGTGGGGAATGGCGAGGCTCCTTTAAGCGCAGTACTATTGTGCTGCAGATTAGTTCGGATGGTAAATGTATCCTGCGAGTAGGTAATAATCTAGGCGATGAGATTGATCAATTTACCGGTACGTGCAGGATTGACGGATCAAAAAGACCATATGAATTTAGTATTAACAATATAGATGAAACTTTATATCCCCTGTATTCACTTATGCTGCCTTTGAATAAACAGACTATTCAGATGACTGAGTTTTCTAGTAAGTGGCGGTTACGGGCCTTGAGTTTCAATACAGATAATACAATCATTTTAAATAAACTAACTAATTAACTACTTGGAGAGCTATATGGATGGGATCAATTTAGATTGGCAAAATTATTTGGTACAAACGCAGGCACCAATTTCTGTGCTAGGCTTTTTCATAAGTCTAGTTTTAACGGCGTTAACAGCATATGTGGTAAAGCGCGCGTACGCTCGGTTTGGTCAAGCACTTTCCAATAGAAGTAATTTTGGTAATATCTTCGTGCCACTTGCATTAACAACTATGGTTATCATTACTATAGTTAAGTCATCACTTGCTTTGTCCTTGGGTCTTGTGGGAGCGCTTTCGATTGTGCGTTTTCGGGCTGCAATCAAAGAACCTGAGGAGTTAGTCTATCTATTTATTTGTATAGCAATTGGCCTTGGTTTTGGAGCTAATCAAGCTCTCATAACAATAGTTGGTGTCACAGTCCTAGTGTTCGTGGTGGCTGTTATTCGTAGACATGCAGATGCACCAAATTCAATTCATGTTATGTATTTGACAGTTAGTAAAGCGTCTGGTGTTAGATTAGATCTTGAAAAATTAATTGAAGTCTTAGAAAAGAACTCTTTGGAGATAGATTTAAAAAGATTGGATGAAAATACATCAATGAATGAAGTATCATTTATGACGTCCTTTGCTAATAAGACTGAATTCATACAATTAAGAAATGATTTGTTTGAACTGGATAGTCAGCTAGAAGTCACATTCCTCGATAACACTAAGGTTTTTTGATTGTGAAGATAAAGAGTAAAAAAAGACCCCACCTCAACGCAAAGAGTCTTCAACGCCTTAAATTGGCTTTAATTGGAAAGCCGTTTGTTCTTGTAATGTCGGTTGTTGGGTTATCGTTAATTGTCATTACAGCATCTATCTTTTATGGTGCTACTTTGCAGAAACATCAGACTATGGCTTCGATTCAGCAGATTATTTTTAATGCGGCTGAATCAAAATTAGATGTAGTTAGCAACTACTTGTCAGGACGAGCATCGTCTCCGGATATGCTTTATATTGATTTAGGCTTCGAAGAGATTCAAGCGCTTAACTTCGCCAGACAGTCCGCACTCAAAAAAGGGATTATCACGGAGGAGGAACAGAAAGTTTCTGTGAAAGGAACTCTGTCTCTTAAAAGTGACGTTTTTAAAGTGAAAATTTCGCCAACTGGTCTCAACTTAGACATGATCGGCAGTGTTACTAAAAGGGCTTATAAAGTTAAGGTATTAGGCGGGAAAAAGATATATGGAATGTCTGAGTTTAAGCTATTACCGCCGGGTTCTCGTCATCATGTAGTTGAGTGGGTAGGCCATCAACTTGAGAGGCAGGAGGGCTTAGTTGCCTTGCGTTATTTCTTTGTTGAAGCAACTATGAACGGTACTGGGTTGGGTGTATATGCTGTCGAGGAGCACTTTAATAAGGAGTTACTTGAAAATAATAGGTCAAGGGAAGGTCTCATTTTCACAGAAAAACATGGCAAATTAAGATTTTTTAATGAGAAAAAATATATTGAAGATGAAACTAAAGCCAACCAAATAAAACTATTAAAGTCCGGACTACAGAGTATTCGAAATGGGGACTTGGAGATTGATAGGCTTTTTCACCTAGAAAAATTTGCAAAGCACTATGCCATCATTGAGTTGATGAATAGTTCTCATGCATTTGGGCAAAATGCTTTCTATTATTTTAATCCTGTCACTAATCTAATAGAACCAATTACTAGAGAGTACAATTCCTTGAGATATTCAGAGGGACCACCGAGTGCTAGTAACTTCGCACTTGATATGTATCAAGGTAACAGCTCTCAATTCGTGTATATTAATAAGTTATTTGAAAATCAGGATTTTCAAGAATTCTATACAAAAACTCTTACTAAAATTTCTAATCCACAGTATCTGGATGACTTTTTTGAAGCTATAGCGGAGGAGCTGGATATTCAGACAAAAGTTATTTTTCGAGATAACCCATTTTATAAATTTCCAAAAGAATATATGTATGAGCGACAAAGGCAAATTATTGATTGGCTTAATAAGGACTCTGGTGTCATCGCGCACATAAATATCGAAGATAAAAGCTATGCTTTCGAAGTTCGTAACACATCGGCATTTTTCGTTAGGCTTTTGAATTTCCGTGCTCAGGCAGACAATATTAATTTACTTGTGGATACCGTGATTGGGCCTGGGGAGATGACTACCTTTTCGTTTGATGCTCCTACCAAAGAAAAAAATATTGGCTTTGATCTTGAATATTCCTTAGCGGGCAATAATGATTCCGTTCTAAAGACCTTAGTTGTCCCCAAGTCCTCCTCCACAGGCGTTATTTTACCAAACCTTTGGCATGATTCTAGTTCTTCGTCACTTGGGGCAAGCGGAATCAATATAGACTACAAAAATAAGCGCGTTACCTTCCTTACAAAGTCTATTGTGCTAAATGAAGATATCTATTTACCAAGTGATTTTTTAGTTATTGGGCAGCCTGGATTAAGAATAAACCTGCAAGATGGAGCCTCTATTTATTCGAAGTCAGCCTTTTCTTTCATTGGAAGCAAAGATGAGCCTATTACGGTAACATCCTCAGATGGGAGTGGTGGATTAGCTATACTTGGACCGCAAGACGATAGTTATTTTTCAAGCACGATTTTCGAAAATTTATCGTCTCCAAATAAAGGATACTCTGGATTGTCGGCAAGTCTAAGTTTTTATGGAACTCGTGTAACGTTGAGTAATTGTATTTTTCGGGATAATCATGCCGAAGATCTCGTTAATGTAATAAACGCTCAATATAAAATTGTTGATTCTCGATTTGTCAATGTAAAGAGCGATGCAATTGATAGTGACTTCTCTGATGGAATTATAAGCCGCACTACCTTTGAAAGTGTCGGAAACGACGCTATAGACCTATCTGGTAGTAATGCGGAGATAAATAATATCTCGATTAATGGAGTAGGAGATAAAGCGATCAGTGCAGGAGAAAATAGTACGCTGAAAGGGACCTTTGTTGCTGTAATGAATGCTGAAATAGCAATAACCAGTAAAGATCTGTCCTTGGTAGACCTAACGGATATAACCATCTCAAATACTAAATTAGGGTTTGCAATATTTCAAAAGAAAAAGGAATTTGGTGCTGGCAGAGCAATTATAAAAAATTTATTGACCAATAACTTGAGTCAGGTTTATTTAGTAGGGGCTACTTCATCACTTAGTTTAAATGAAGAAGAGGTTACTGATAAACGCCAAAACGTTGCTGATTTGTTGTACGGAGCAATCTATGGAAAGAGCAGCAAGTAACCTAACATATGTGTTACCGTCGTTTTAACTATTGCGGTTTGTCAATTGTCCATTTTTGAATTATGGCCCTCGCAGAATTTTGGTCCCCCCATCGCTCAAATTTCATTGTTCCCTCACCCTTATAGTTTAGGAACCATAGTTTAATGATCTCTTTGATAGGCGCATAATTTTCAGATAATTGGCCGTATGAATTGACATCAAATACCCGAAGGCTTTCTTCAGCTGGTATTGCAATAATCTTAGTATCGTTCTCTCCATTGTCAGATAACACAATAACTCCAATGGGTTCTACCTCGATTACTGTTCCAGAAGGAGTATGCTCTGAGATTAGTAATATGTCCAAAGCATCGCCATCACCGCCTCTGATTTGATCCATTAATGTTGATGGGATAAAGCCATAATTACCAGGGTATGGTAAGAAATCTATTACGCGCGCTACCCCATTTTTGACGTCGGGCGGGAAAGTATTTGTTTCGTAGTTATATTCAATTTTTTTATTGGTCCCCGCTGGTATTTCGACAATCATTTGCAAATGGCCATCGGCAGAGTAGGTTGCAAGGTCGCCATAGTCGATTGAAATAGGTTTTGTTAAACAACCGCTTAAAAGTAAAAGAAAAGTTAGTATGAGTATTAAGTGCATAAGTTTCCAAGTGTTAAGGGTTGCGGGCCGAGCCCATATTTTACGGATGTTGAATCGATTCTGCCACCAACGATTGTAGCTGATAGATTACTTAGTAAACCATTGGCTATTAGCGGCTTGAAAGCGGATACTGTGAACAGACAAATAAAAAGTATTAGAGGTGTCTTATTAGTATTAAACATCCAACTCTGGCAGATAGCATGGAGCATGTCTATGGTGCGCTAGGCATTGAAAACTAAGATAAAAATTCCATGACGACTCATCGGTTTTGGTTTAATCATTTAAGAGAAAACTATAATCTTCTCGATGTTGATATTTTTTAGTTTGGTGTATATCAGGGTTTTTCATTACTATCGATGGGTTTGTTGCTCAAAAAATTGTGTTCTCAAAAGGTGATCTTTGGGTTTGAATAGACATCGATGAGATCACTAAGGGTTGTTCTAGCACTGGAAGACCCAATGCGCCAATGGTTTCCTGATCGGTCTCCATTGCCCTTAACCAAGTGTGAGCTAATTGTTGTGTTGTAAATTTTTTGGTTTTGATAACTTGATCGGTACCCTTAAGGACTGCTTTGTAACGCATACCTGATTGACGTTGTATTTTCTTGATACTAGGCATAAAAAAACTTCGAAACACATTAGGCGTTACCAATTTGAAAATCCGTGGTTTGTATCTCGGAGTCTTTTAGGAGGTTTGGTACAACTTATGCTTAATTATAGACACACCAATCTCGCAGATACTTCATCGCACTTGAATCTGTCTGCCAACCCCCTCTTAACATTATTCTCTCAAGCGGTTCTCCTTTTTCCAATAGATCTAGAGCTGCTCCTACCCTAAATGAGTGCCCACTGAGTGATTTACCTTTCGTACCATCATTTAACTCCGCGTGCAGTGCTTTCAAAGTAGTGCTTATGCTTGCTGGGTGTAGGTTTTCTTTAATATGCCCATGCCGGCTAATTGACCTTAGAATATAGCCTTCATCGCTGATCATACTCCTCCATTTTTCTAATACGTCGAACAGTTCTTGGCTTATTGGCAGTATCTTTCCCGTCCCGAATTGATCCGTTTTTGAGAAGTTGAGTTTGATAGCCGCTTTTCCGTTCGGTGCTTGGTAGATGTCCTCAAACTTAAACGCGCAGAGCTCCGACCTACGTCGCATTGTTTCGTAGCCAAGTCTTAGTAGGACTTGATTTCTTAAACCTCTGATACTGTTATCACAGTTGCAAAGTAGCTGGTTGAGTAGTGGCTTGGTGAGTGGAGTAGCCTGCTGTTGTGCCCGTCCAATTTTGCGATGCATTCGCTTGATGGCGAGTATGACCTCTGGCTGGTTGGTGGGGTTGTAGTGTTTGGAGAGTTTTAGGACCGTCCCCAGGCTATTGATTCTTCTCCGGATAGTTGCACTTTTCCTAATGGTGGCAAGGTAGTCAACATACTGCGCCATAGCCTCGGCAGTTGCCGGTATAGAGTCGATATTATTGTGTGAGCACCAGGTCTGGTATTGAATAAAGTCCGATCGATAGGCTCTTATGGTATTTTCAGCAAAGGCGCCATCAAACTTGGCTAAGATATCATCAATCATGTTATTCTCCATAAAAGGAAATTTAACCACTTTAAATGGAATAATATATTCCATAAATGGATAATAAATGATTTCTGCAGAACAAATCAAGGCTTCTCGTGCACTTTTAGGTTGGAGTGCTGCTGAGTTAGCAAAACTTAGTACTGTTGGGGCAACGACTTTACGTCGTTATGAGATGTTAGGTGGTGTTCCTGCAGCTAATTTATCTGTTTTAATGAAACTCAAGGCAACTTTAGAGTCAGCAGGTATTGAATTCACCGGCGATCCGTTGGTTAACCCAGGCGTGACCCTACGTATCAAGCGCGACGACTAAGTTCTAACTGCTTTATCTTTTAGCTTATGCTTTATAATGTCCACTTCGGTATTTATGTGGATGTTGCTATGCCTGTTGAAGATAAATCCAAGTCCCTTTTGCCCTTCCTATCAAGCCCCAAGCTTTTGCCTGATGAATCTGAGTCTGAGTTTGAATCTGGTTTGCAAAGTCTTTTATCTGAGCTGGAAAATCCCTCGCCCTTAGAGGTCGCCCTGGTCAGTCAGCTCAATGAGTGCCTCTGGTGGATAAAAAGGCACACCGTGGATAAGGAGCTACTGCTCCATGAGGCGATGGCGAGACTTTTGTCCAGGGCGGGTAGCTACAGTGAGACGTATGACAACCGGAAAGTCTCAGAGGCCCTTGAGCGCTATTTGGATGGCCGTGCGGACAAGGATGAAGCGGAATGGATTGATGAAATCCTCGCCGAGTCGAAGCTGACCCTATCCGATCTCCGGGTTAGGGCCTTTAAGGACGCCGCTAGGCACATCAAGATGGTGGATGATCTGATTCACCGTCAGCACCAAACGATGAGGCATCTTCAGCGCAGCATCGACTCCATAGACTATAAGTCACGCCTGATTAAGCGCATGGACCTTGAGCTGGCGGCACTTGAGTCAAAGGAGTCTGTGAAGGGGGCTCTGACCCTTGACAATGAACCATCGTAGGAGCCTTGCAAATCGCAGCAACGCACTTAAATCAACGGGTCCGAGGTCAGTGGCTGGGAAGATGGCCAGTAGCCAAAACTCTCGTAAGCATGGTTTAAATAGTGCCCCCGACTTTGAGTCTTCATCTGAGTACAGGGCACTTGTCGATCTAATCACGGAGGAGGGGTTCTCTGGCTTCGCCTGTGCCGATATTGCCGCGGGACTTCTTAATTATCGACGTGTGATGGATGCCTATTACGATACCTACACCAGCCCCGAGCCAGTTGATGAGTTTTTGCGCGATGCGAATATGAGGGCTTCGAACCCTATCTTTAGCGAGCTTCTCATTCCGTCGGGCAGTGAGCCCCAAGATGTTCGAGACATGGCAGCTTTTTTTGCCAGCATGCAAAGGCAGGAGCGACGAAAGGGCGGGCCGGTATCCCGCCGCTCTTCGGATATTCATAAACTGATACGCTACCAGCGCAACGGCATCGCTCGATTATCCAGAGCGGTTCGGCAGGGCTAGATTAAAAAAGTAACAAAACGAAGCTAAATCCAAGCCAAATCATGGCGTGCGATAAATAGGTTTATCGATAACCAAGCTTCCTTAATTCCTTAAGACTACCTAACGAAATTCCAAGCCCGCTCGTGGCCATAGTAGGTCATGAATTTTAGGACGAACTCGATACCGCCAATCATTGCAGCCGTTTTAAGCTCACCCGTCACCGCGTAGGCGATCCCAGCGGTCGTTAGCGTTGCCGTGATGCGCCAGGTGAGCGCCTTTACTAGGCTGCGCGTTCGGGAGCTTTGGTCTTTTAACGTACTAATGAATGACATGGTCTATCCTTATTCATCGTTTAGCGGTTGTAGGGTGTGTCTATTCATCCTGCGCGCGTGTCGCAATCAGCTCGACAAGCACCTTTGCAGATTCTGCGACTGTCTGGCCTTCCG
>ENA-ORXF01000244-ORXF01000244.1-marine-metagenome-genome-assembly--contig:-NODE-244-length-41816-cov-4.502432_pt1 | contig 41816 bp, 24 predicted proteins | sample MGYA00237864_ERZ511476 | MGnify/ENA primary metagenome ERZ511476 (study PRJEB26306, sample SAMN06343908) | marine metagenome | isolation source: coastal waters | place: Atlantic Ocean: West Antarctic...
TTGAGGCGCATCAGAATGGCTACGGCGCGCTGAGTATTACAGCCACTAGCGTTGTTGTAGGCAATGCTGGCAATGGAATTTATGCGGCAAACGAGGGTACTGATCTAACCATCGATACAGCGGAGGTGAGTGGTACGATCAGTGGTATTAACGCGATTAACAACGGTACCGGAGACCTGAGTGTTATTTCTACTGGCGCTGTCGTAGGCTACGCTGCACATGGGATTTCGGGCTACAACTCATTCTATAGTGGTGGTGGTCTAACCATCAGTGCCGTGGATGCAGAGGGCGGTGAAAAGGGTATTGATGCGCGTCAGTATGGCGACGGTGCGTTGAGCATTACATCCACTGGCGCTGTTAAAGGTAATGCTGGCCACGGAATTTATGCGGCATCGTCTGGTACACATCTAACCATTGATGCTGTGAACGTGACTGGTGGCCAAAGGGGCATAAATGCGACTAACTCTGGCACAGGCCTGCTGGGTATTAGATCTACTGGCGCTGTTACAGGCGAAACTGGCATCGGAATTAACGCGACAAACGCGGGCACCGATTTAACCATCAATGCTGTGGATGTGTCTGGATCTAATTGGGGGATTTACGCGAAGAACAACGGCACCGGAGACCTGAGTATTACATCCGTTGGCACTGTTACAGGCACTACTGTACACGGGATTCGGGGCAACAACTCGTCGTATGGCGACAACCTTACCATCAATACTGCGGGCGTGACCGGTGCAGTCCTGGGTATTTATGCTACCAACTATGGCACTGACGCGCTGGGTATTACATCTACTGGCGCTGTTACAGGCCAAGCTGCCCATGGTATGAATGCGCGCAACTTTGGCACCGATCTAACCATCCAAGCTGCAGACGTGACGGGTAGCACATCCGGTATTAATGCTTTTAACGATGGGAGCGGAGCGTTGAGTATTACCTCTTCTGGAGCTGTGATAGGCCAAGGTGTCCATGGTATGTCTGTGGGCAACGGTGGCACCGATCTAACCATCCAAGCTACAGACGTGACGGGTAGCATCTCCGGTATTAATGCTTATAACGATGGGAGCGGAGCGTCGAGTATTACCTCTTCTGGAGCTGTGATAGGCCAAGCTGTCTTTGGTATTTTTGCGCGCAACGTTGGCACCGATCTAACCATCCAAGCTGCAGGCGTGACGGGTGGACTCTACGGTATTAGAACTTATAACGGTGGGAGCGGAGCGTCGAGTATTACCTCTTCTGGAGCTGTGATAGGCCAATCTATCCATGGTATGAGTGCGCACAACTTTGGCACCGATCTAACCATCCAAGCTGCAGACGTGACGGGTGGGCTCGACGGTATTGGAGCTTATAACCTTGGGAGCGGAGCGTCGAGTATTACCTCTTCTGGAGCTGTGATAGGCCAAAATGGCAATGGTATTTTTGCGGCAAACGATGGCACCGATCTAACCATCAATGCAGCGGACGTGTCTGGTACGAGCAGTGGTATTAACGCGACTAGCAACGGCACCGGAGACCTGAGTATTACGTCTACTGGTGCTGTAACAGGTTCTGATGCTGCAGGGATTTATGGCAAAAACAGTTTATCCGCTAATGATCTGACCATCATGGCGGCAGATGTGTCTGGTGGACTTGTAGGAATTCTTGCGGATAACACTGGTACTGGTGATTTAAGCATTGCAGCGACAGGCGATGTGACAGGTACTGCTGATCACGGAATTGATGCAACAAATGCGGGCACTGACTTAACCATCGACGCTGTGGCAGTGACGGGTGGCTTAAAAGGCATTAGCGCGGTTAACACTGGCACTGGGGCGCTGAGTATTACATCTACTGGAGATGTAACAGGTACTGCTGATAACGGAATTGATGCAGTAACGGCGGGCGCCGATTTAACCATTGATGCCCTGGACGTGACGGGTGGACTTGCAGGAATTGTTGCGGATAGTACTGGTACTGGCGCGCTGAGTATTACGTCTACTGGTGCTGTGATAGGTGAAACGTCTACTGGAATTGATGCGTCGTCTATTGGTACTGCCTTAACCATCCAAGTTGCAGATGTGAACGGTGTAACCAGCGGTATTAATGCGATTAACGGTGGCAGCGGAGCGTTGAGTATTACCTCTTCTGGAACTGTGACAGGCACTGCTGATGACGGGATTCACGCGGCGACTGCGGGCACCAGCTTAAGGATCAACACTGCTAACGTGACGGGCGGCGTAAAAGGCATTAGTGCGCTTAATAGTGGCACCGGCGTGCTACGTATTGATAGTTCAGGCCTGGTAACAGGGCTCGGGGGCGCAGGAATTATCGCTCATAACCTCAATAGTGCTGCGACAGCTATGAGGCTCAATGTGAACTCAGTATCGGGTTCAACTAGGGGTATTGAAGTGGCACAGCAGGGCACCGGTGAGTTGAATATCAACATCTCCGGTCTGGTTCAGGGCGGTTCAGACGCAGGTTTGGTTATTGCCGATATGGCCGCAGGCACAGTCGGAACCATCATCAATTCAGGCACCTTAACGTCGGCACAACTTGGTGGTGTTAGATTTACGGATCTGGCTCTATTTGCAGGTGATTTCAACAACCAAGGTGATATCACCGCTGGTCTTAGCGGTATTGCCTTCGATGCTAGTCCCACTACTCATGGCATTGTGCTTAATCAAATCAACGGAACCATCAGCGGCGATGTTCTATTGGGTACCGGTGACGACCTTTTCACTTTCTCCGGCGGTGTTATCGACGGTGATATTATTGGTCAGTCGGTGGGTACAGTGAATATAAATGCGGGTGCTGGAAACATCTTGACGCTTAACGGAGTGACCAATGTCGAAGACTTTAATATTGTCAGCGGCACCCTTAATCAGCTCGGTGATTTCTCTACTGCAGGAAACACTACGACCATAGCCAGCGGCGCAACCCTATCGTTTAGCACCCCTATTGCCGGATCCGGGGCGTTTATCTCTTCAGGTAATGTGCAGTTTCTTGGCGATGAAGCAACCGGGGGCTTACTCACACAGGCTGGAACAGTAACCTTAGAAAGCGGCAGCACTATCGATGTCCCATTATTCATAGCTACGGCAGATGAGTCAGATGTTCGGATAATTATGAATACGACCAGTTTTGTCGATAATGGGGCCATCGTCATCGAGGACAGCCTTTGGTATAACTTTGAACTCTTGGCCGACAATGGAGTTGTGTCTGTAACGGTCTCCACGGAAGATCTGAGTACTTTATCAACTGACCCCAATATCTCGGCTTTTGGTGCGGCGCAAACAGCCTTTTTCGGGAACGGTGGCCAAGGCGCGGTGATAGATTATTTATCTCTTCTGCCAGATTATGATGTGGATGACTTTGAACAGGCCGCAGGTATATTCAGCCCCTCTGTAAGTGGTGCGGTAGTTCAGGGTGCACTGCTGGTGAATGATGCCAGTTCACGTTTGATTACCCAGCGCTTTGCCAATGATACAAACGGCGAACAGTTCAACGGTTTGTGGCTACAAGCTTTCGGTGGCACTGCTGAGCAAGATGGGACAGATAGCGTGCTAGGTTTTGATGCTAATACCGACGGTGTAGCCTTGGGTTATGATCGTGATCTGGGTCAGTGGCGTGCAGGTGTTGCCTTGAGTCGCGGAGAAACAGAGGTTGATAACGACCGTTTTGCCAATGATCAAATTGAAATCCAAAGCACAGATATCACGCTTTACGGAGGCTATAAGCTGGATCAATGGTTTGCCAGTGCCAGTTTAAGTGTTGCCTCCTTAGATTATGATTTCAAGCGCACCAGCTTAGTGCCAGGTGAAAGCGGTATTAAAGCGAACACCAGTGGTGATTTGTTGCGCCTAGCGGTGGCGGCGGGTATGCACTACACCGAAATCAATGGTGTGGCTTTGGCTCCAGTGGTTAGCCTGCTCTACACCAGTTTAGGGGTGGACGGTTTCACTGAAATCGGCGGCGCTAATATGCAAATCAATTACGCTGATAACGCTACGCTGACCTCAGAGCTGGGCATTAACGCGTCGAAGCTGTTGGTCACCAATGAGTGGACTATTACACCCAGCGCCAGTCTTGCTTGGAGTCATGAATATCTTGAAGAATCTGAGCAGGCAATGGTTAAATTTGCCGATCAATCCTTTGAGCAGAATGGCTTCGAGCGCAATCAAGATCAGGTTAAGCTTGGTTTAGCTGTCGAGGCAATCAATAGTGAGGGTGTTATTGTTGGTGCAAGCTACAGAGCGTCAATGGGCAGTGACTTCACGAGCAATCAGGGTTCTGTAACCGTTCGATATGAATTCTAATTGAATGGCCTGTTAGCCTGTATAATCTCTATCCAGCAAAAAGCCCCTGTAATCATTAGATTGCAGGGGCTTTTTGCTTTTCCCTTTACTGCTTTTTAGCCAGTTTTAGCCAGTTCTAGATCACTCAGCAACAGAAACTCAAATACTCCAATACTCCAATACTCCAATACTCCAATACTCCAATACTCAAATACTCAAATCCATAAGGTTGTAGTTTTTAAGTGACGCCTTAACCTCCGCATTCCACAAAGGCTTTTCAGTGTCATTGGCTATTGGTGCATAGTCATAGGGTACTTCGCTTGGGAATCTCTGCTTGCGTGCCGCAATGGCTATGCCAATTAGTCTAGAACGATGTTTGATAAAGGCTTCATCAAAGGTTGCGGCTTCCGCATGCAGGCCAGCACCTCGCACATTTAGCACTGATGCCATTGGGTGGAAACCAAAGTTGACCGTCACCCTTTTTTCCAGGCCGGTATTGGCGAAGGATCCATGGAGTATTTGGCGGCTATTGATAACCACATCACCAGGGTTACAAATAATAGGTATGGCTTCCGGAAGACGCTCAGTGCCTGCCTTAGAAACCAGTTCGACAATATTCACTCTACTGTTCTTGTGGCTGCCGGGCACAACCCAGACGCCATTCACTGCAGTACTGCCGTAGACTTGGCCCATAAAGTTAAAGCCATGAATATTCTCGTCAAAGACCGAGCTGTCCCAGTGGGTGTCGCCATCCTGATGCCAGGACACTGCGGCGCCAAGCCCTGCATCTTTAATAAACAAACCCTCATGAAAGGGCACAAAGTCCTTGCCGTTAACTGCTTCGGCCATTTTTAAAAGCCCTGGATGTGCGTATGTCCGCAGGCAGGCATCTGAATACTGTAATGAGCCACCCAGGTATAGCGGCGTCGCCTGTGGAGCACCTTCGCCCGGCTTTGGCTCAAATAATTTAACCTGATGACGGCCATTAAGCATCGCTGTGCCACCCAGTGGATCTGATAGTGGCTTTGCCCATTGCAAGGCAAACCCTTCTCTATCAGAACCCAGAGCGGGCCTGCCTTTAGCGTCTAGTATTGCGCCCATCGCAGTGGGGAAATTTTCACGCATTTGCTCTATATCGTTTTTCAAATCATTGAGTTCGTCTTTACCTAGAGCATTCTCAAAAATATAGAAGCCATATTTTGAATAGGTTTTCAGAATATCAGGGTGAATATCGCCGTTCTCGTCAAAGCGAATAGGGCCACGGTTTGGCAGGGCTAGGGCTTTCTCTTGACCCTGAATAAGATATTGCTTCATTTGCTCAGCGTCGTCACCGTAGTAGGCGGCGCAAGCGTCGATAGATTGAGTAATGTCTTTGAACATGGGAGTTGCCACCTTGGATATTCTGTTTTTATTTTTATTTTGAGTGAGTATATTTCATGGGGCTCGTCAGGCCAACCCTCAGGGGCGCGGCATTGGCTGAAACAGTCTGCGTTCTCTTAGGGGGGCTTTTCTGTCATGATGATCGACTCGATTATCCGCAGAGTTAAACGATAATCAGATAGTCAATAATAACGATTCCGGCGGTGTTTCCGTTTAGCTGGAACAGCTAATAAGGCCTCGGGCATTTAGTGGCTTTTTCTTTTTTTGGGAGGGGGGATTAGTATGGTCGAAATACTGTCGATAGCGATTGCCGTTACTCTAATAACGTCGGTGTTTATCTGCCTCAAGTGGCGCAATAGTCGCTGCATGGGTCAAACACCACTGTCTCTAGTGGCCTTTTCCGCGATCTTGTTTACCTCTGGCCTGGATGTTGGGCTGATTATGTTTCCCCTGGTCGAGTTCCCCGTCTACGCTGCAGAGGAAGCCTATAGCTTCACCAACCCACTGGCGATTGAGTTTGGATTTTGGGGCTTCCTGGTCTGGGCTTTCTATTTTTTGACCACCTTTTATTTTTGTATAGTGGAGCCGAAAGTCGGGCTGTTTCAACTCAGGCCGATTCGCTGGATTAACAATCTGATTGTCATTGCCACCTGCGCCTTTACAGCCTTTCTGTTTCTCAGCTATGCGCCCAACTATATCAATGGCATAACGCCATTACAGAAGTACAGTTTGGTCGGCTTTATTATCCTGATGGCGGTCTGGTCGAGCACCGAAATTCGCTATCTCAAGATACTCAGCCTCGCCTCCAGTGGCTTGTTTTTGCTGCTCAATATTGTGATGCTCTTGGCCTCTGGTGCTTCTATAAATGAGTATCTAGGGACTCTGAGCAATATCGCGGGCTACTTTGAAAACATTCATCGTTTTGTCAGCCCAATCAGTGATTACCATGGCTGGTATCTATTCTGGTGGTTTGCCTGGAGCATTATGATTGGTCAGTTTGTCGCCCGATTTGTCGGTGGTCTTAAGGTCTGGCAGCTCATGGCAGCACTGCTGGTGATTCCCTCCATTGCCATAGCCCTGTGGTTTGCCACGCTCTACTATTATTTTGCCAACGGTATTCCGGTGAACGGAGTGCTTAATGCCGCAATGGTTATAGTCGGAGTGATCTTTGTGATCAACTCTCTGGACTCATTGATTAGGTTGTATACCGATAATTTAGCTCTTGGCGTGGATAGGGTAGGTCGAGGAAAATACGTTCTTGGCAACTGGTTGTTAATCGCCTCATTGGTTCTGTTATATCAGTTTACGCTCTTTGAAATTGAGTGGGTGGGACTGATTGTTATCGGGTTGTATCTAGTCATCTATATACTGCTATTTAAGGGTCGTAGAGAGTTAGCCGAGCGCTTTTCTATCGAACAAAAGGCTATTTAAGTCAGCTTCTAGTCAGTTTCTAGTCAGTTTTAAGAGAATGAACATAATGCAAAAGCAAAAAAACATTGATTACATTGTTGTAGGTGCTGGCTCTGCGGGAGCCATTGTCGCCTCACGTCTCAGTGAAGATCCTAACTGTGAAGTGCTGCTGGTTGAATATGGTGGCGGCGATGGCAGTGTCTTTGTGCGTATGCCCTCGGCATTGGGTATTCCCATGAACAGCAAAAAATATAATTGGGGTTTTGAGACTGCTGAAGAACCCTATCTGGACAACCGCCGAATGAACTGTCCGCGAGGCAAAGTGATAGGGGGTACCTCGTCTATTAATGGCATGGTCTATGTGCGCGGTAACGCGGCTGATTTTGATCAGTGGGAAGAGCAGGGTGCCAGCGGCTGGAACTATCAAAACTGCCTGCCATACTTCAAAAAATTCGAGAATCATCAATGTCGCGACACAGACTATACGGGCAATTCAGGCCCAGTTGCGATCAGTGATGGCAACAATATGCGCAACCCACTGTATCGTGCTTTTATCGACGCAGGAGTCGAAGCGGGTTATGGGGAAACTCAGGACTACAACGGCTACCGTCAGGAAGGCTTCGGGCAAAAGTTTATGAATGTGGACCGCGGTATTCGTGCATCCACTGGCTATTCCTATCTAAAGGCCGCTAACAAACGCTCTAATCTAACCATCCTTAAGCATGCACTGGTTACGCGAATTGTCTTTGAGGGTAATACAGCCACGGGTATTGAATGCAAAATAGGCGGTAAAAGTAGGCTATACAACGCCCAGAAGGAAGTCATTATCAGCGCTGGGGCTATTGGCTCACCGCAGTTGCTTCAGGTGTCTGGGATAGGCCCACGCAAAACTCTAGAGGCTGCGGGCATTGATCTGCTGCATGAGTTGCCCGGTGTGGGTGAGAACCTCCAAGACCATTTGGAGTTTAACTTTCAATATCACTGCAAGCAGCCTATCAGTCTAAACTCAGAGTTGGGTCTGTTTAAAAAGGGCTTAATTGGCGCGCGTTGGTTGTTATTCAAAACCGGCCTCGGGCGCACCAATCATTTTGAAGCCTGCGCCTTTATTCGCTCCAAGGTGGGGGTTAAATCCCCGGATATTCAGTATCACTTTTTACCTGGCGCCATTACCTATGATGGTTCGGTTGCGATTAAAGGTCATGGCTTTCAAGTCCATGTGGGACACAATAAGCCTACTAGCCGCGGCCATGTGCGAGCGCTGTCTGGGGATCTGAGTCAGCACCCAGAGATACTGTTTAACTACTTGGAAACAGAAATCGATCGTCAAGGATTTCGTGACTGTGTCCATTTAACTCGAGAAATTATGCGTCAGCCGGCCATGGATGAGTTTCGCGGTGAGGTGATTCAACCGACTAATGAAGTGCGGACAGATGAGCAGATTGACGCCTTTGTTAGAGCCTCTGTAGACAGTGCCTATCATCCCTGCGGTACCTGTAAAATAGGTGTTGATAAGATGGCAGTGGTGGACTCAGAACTGCGTGTGCGAGGTATTAAAAACCTGCGGGTTATCGATGCTTCAGTCTTTCCTACCATCCCCAATGGCAACCTCAATGCACCCACTATGATGCTTGCAGAGCGCGGCGCAGATATAGTCAAAGGGGCTCAGTTGCTGCCTTCTTCAGAGGTTCCGGTTTATACAGATATGCGCTGGCAAGAGCGGCAGCGAGAGGCAATGGCTGAACGCTAAACTCTTATTCTTATTCTTATTCTTATTCTTATTCTTGCGATCTGAGTATCAGTAGGTTATTGGCTCAACTAGATTTGGCTCGACCCTATTGGCACCATCTCTAAAGCCCTGCAATGATTAGTTTGTAGGGCTTTTTTACGCTTCCTAGAGAATATGGCTAAATCAATTACTTCGGAGTGCTAGCGAGCATCGGAATTCAGTTGATCGCTGAAACAGAGCACCTGAACTTATTCTAGTTGTGTGCCGAAGCTATTCATATAAGTATAGGAATCGTGTAAGTACTAAAGCCATAATAATAAAAATAGAGGGGCATAGTAGCTCGAATATCGATTGAGAAAGTTGCGAAAAGGAGGTCGTCTTCAGCTCGAGCTATGTCAATAAATGGATATAAAAATAATTATTCAACATGTTGGCTTGAAACTAATTCTTGTTGTGCTTTTAGGCTTTTCAGCCTTGCCTGCCTCTGCTTCCACAGTCTACTGGGGAGGCGTTTCCTTCGCGTCTTGGGATGATCGCCAAGCGCTATTTCCCAATGTTGCAAAATTTCTGTGCCGTGGCGGTGGCGATTGTGTCGACTCAAATTTAGACTCATGGGCTCTAAACGGGGTTTTAAAAGCAGAGTTTTCAGCTTTTAATCTATCAACTGATTTAATTTCTCCCGATCAAATTGAAGCGGTCATCATGACGCCAATGATCACTGGCGAATCACTGTCGGTTGTTAAAGATATTACCAACAGTAACGTCAATTACCTTCATGTCTACCGAATCTATGCTTCTCTAGTGTTTTTTGAAGTCGGTTCTGGACGCCTCATATCGGCCAAGCCAGTGGTTGTACAATACACCGACACTCTTCCATCTATAGCCGATGAGGATACCGTTAGTCAGGGTTTTGCGCGCTTGGCCAATCCGAGTTCCGGCGGCGTTAATCTATTTGATGAACTTTTCAAAAGAGCGGTTAATACCTCTCCATTCAGTTTCTCTGAAAAGTACGCACGAGTGGCGTCGATCAATATTGTCCCGGAAGCCCTTGCAGAGCTTGATCCCAATTTAGATATCAGCGCCTGGAAAACCCAGATCGCGCGCCAGCTTGAAGCCTATATCGTCGATGCGACCAATGGTCCCTTAGTGCCTAGTATTCCCGGAGATCATTTGACCGGTGAATTTGCGGCAACATTTGCCAGTGGATCGAAAGTGATTAAGTTACCTGCTGAAGTGGCCTTTGAGTTCAGTGTTGATATCTCCAAATTCAAAGAAATTGTCAAAGTCGATCGAAAACAAAAAACCAACTGTCATGCGGTAAAACTTACGTTTCGCTTAAATGGCCCATTTGACACAATTTTAGAGGCTCCTTTAACCCGTACAAAAAGGAGTTGTGGCGTGATTGCTGCGGATAAGCAGCTTGATCGAACCTACTATTTTACACAGTCTTTATTCAGTCTTTTAAAAGAGTCTTCGACAAGCTTGAGCGCAAAGCCTGACAAGGGATTTTTAAAACGAGCTGCACCCAAGTCTAAGGGTTTAGACAAACAATTTATTAAGGCGTGGAAGTCTGCGCTGGATAGCAGCTGGTAACTTAAGGGGTATATATGTCGATCCGTATGTTGATAAAACAAAGTGTCTTATTACTGAGTTTGGCTTTTACGCTTCCAACTTGGAGTCAAGATTTAGTTCAAGTGAAGGCGCTTGGTAGCCATAAGTATTCGAGTTTTAACAAGTCCAAAGCTCGTGAAGCAGCATTAATGAATGCCAAAGAAACAGCACTAAAAAAATATATTTCTTCGCTACCCATGGCAAAGCAGCGCATGTTGCAGAGTGGATTCGATGAAATGCTGTCTGACATCAACCGATATGTTGTAGAGACTGTAATACAGCAAGAGAAGCGGGATAAAGACACCAAGCAATATAAAGTTGCGGTGATGGCGCAAATTAGCCCAGTCGCTCTGAATATCTATTTGGCAGATAACTCTGAGGCTGGAACTCAGGGCAGCGGCGAAAGCAGTGATTTTGGTGCAATGTTTATTGCCCGGGTAGAAACCAGCAGAAAATCCTATGACGATAAAACAGTCTCGGTAAGTGAGACAGATAATTTGGTGTCCCTCGAAGAGACCAGTGCCTCTGATGGTGAAAGCAGCCTCGATTCTGCTCGTGAGAAATCATTGAGCGTGTCTAAGAGCGGCGGTAGCCGGGAACAGAAACGCGATAGCGTTCAGTTTGAACCCAGTATTGAAATAAGCGAGGAAGTGGCTTACGCCGTTGAGGAATATTTGGTCAATGCAGGCTTTGAACCCATGGGTGTTGGCGATCTGGATGATGTGCCATACCTTGATGAAGTTGTTGATGATATGCGCAGTTCAGGGCGTATGCCGTCAAGAATGCGCAAGCAATTTCAGGTCGCAGCTATGGATGCCGGCTGGACGTTTTTGGGGATGGGAACAATTGACATCGGAACGCCTCAAAAAGACCCCGCTCGCGGCACCATTCGAGTGCCTGCGACTGTTGCATTTAAGGTTTGGAGTTTAGATGACGGACGCGCCAAAACCGTTGCAACTGTGCGTCCCCAGGTGGTCTACGGACAGGATCGAGGTAGCGCTTCGGTGGCGGAAACCAATGCATACAATGAAGCGGTTAAGCAGGCCATGGATACGGTTGTTTCGCAGATGCAGCAAAAAGGTTTGAGGTAGTAAAACCACTGAAGCTCTAAATACTAAAACGACAAAAAAAGGTTATTGAAATGAAAAAGACTCAATTTATTAATGCAATTTGGATTTTCCTATTTACCGTAGTGGCTTCTTCAGCCAGTGCTCAGTTCGCTAGTTTCACCGATAAAATTCTCGGTGGCGGTAGTGAGTCTGCTAAGTCTACTAATGCGTCGACTGGCGGTGAGAATTGGAAGCAGGTTGCCTCCAACTTCCAGTCTGCAAGAGCGGATATTGCTCGCGACTTACAGTTTCAAGTATTACTGTCTGCGGACATTGCCGATGCACTTGGTCTGCAGAGTGAAGCGGCGGTAATGCGAGCCGAAGCGGGCAAAATTGAAGAGAAAGGCGATGCCTTGGGCTCCTCCGATCTCGGTGCTATCGGTGAAAAATCAGCCAGTACTAATGAGTTGGTTAAAGAGAAGCTCTCTTCAGCGGAAAGTTTGACTGCAGAGCAGACAGCAGCTCTAGGGGCTGCGGCCGCTAAGTACCTACCTTCGCTTTTAGCGACGATTAAAACAGCCACCATGGTTAAAGATACTATCTCCACCGCATCGGGCCTTGGCGCACCCAAGTTTAGTGATGGAAGAAGTGCCATTTCAGCGGCTAAAAATATTCCCACGGTTGGCCCAGCGATTATTAAGCTGACGGTAAATTCAGTAAAACAGGGTACAGAGATGTTTTCGCTAATGAACACCAAAGGTGTAGCAACACCTGATACTGGCGAACTCGCTTTCGATATGTAGATAGGTCATTTCTATGAAGATCCATAATGTTGTGCGATACGCTGGCGTGTTTAGTTTTTCGCTGGCGTTGGGGTTTTGTAATTCCCTCGCCATGGCGTCCTCCTGTGCTGAATTTGAAGCAGATGCGGAGGCCTTTGGTGGGGTGGTGCCACGCTTTGATGAGAATGGCAAAGTGAGGGCGATCCTAATGTATGGTGAGTCATCATTTATAACGCCTAAACGAAGCTTGATTGCCAATGCTAGACGAAAAGCTGAGTTGGACGCTAGGCGCGCTTTTGCCGAGTTTTTGAAAAGTGACTTTGACTCTAAAACGGTATCGGCTAATTTAGTCGAGACGGCGTCGTTGACCGATGACAGCGGCTCCACTGGCTCTGCCTTAGAGCTGTCTAGCACTCTCAATGTGATGCGACAAAACACCCAGGCAACATTGTCGGGAATCGCTAAATTAGATGAATGTGTCGACACCGAAGGAAAGTACCTCCTAGTGCAGTTAGGTTGGAAACCGGCACTGTCTGCCGGTGCAGCCGATGCTAAGCAGGCAATGAATAATGGCAGTGCTGGTGGCGAGCCATCGACTCAGGCTGCTGTAAGCCAAGCTTCAGGTAGTGCAGGCGATGGTGCTGAGTCTAGCGCTTCAGGGGTCGCGCAATCATCTCAGGCGAAAACAGGTCAAAGCTTAGATAATAGCAAGCCAGGTGTGGAGTTGATTTCCTTAGAGGTCGAGGGCCGGGGTATCAATCTTAAGTCTGCCACTAACGAGGCTTTGAAAAGTGCTATTTCGCAGGTGTTCGGTGAGAAATTTGCATCGCAATCCAACGTCACGGAAAGTGTTTTGTCTGCCAGTGTGTCTGATGCCGACGGCAGTTATGGAGTTGCTCTTGAGACCTCTGCTTCCACTATTGCTGTGCAAAGCGAAACATCTGGCCTGATCAGATCCTGGGCCTATATTGAAAAGGGCGACGATAGCGCTGGCTACAAAGTGGTTCTTAGCGTGGTGATTCCAAAGTACAGGTCGTCACTGGATCCGAATAAAACCACAATCATTGTGATCCGGCCAATGGCTGGTTCGGATTCGATCGTACAGGATCAGCTGTTTAAGGATTTTGCCTCTAAAGTTCACAGTGTTCTTGAGGAGAGTTTAGGGCAGACAGCTGGGCTAAATGTTTTGGACAGGCAATATTTAAATCTCGCCGAACAAGAGATGGGGGCAATCTCAAAAAGTGGCAATATGGAAGAGCTAGCCAAGCTGGGTAACAAGGCTGGCGGCGATTTGATGTTGGTCCCGGTGATTGAGAAGTTTAAATACAGGCTTGATAGCCGTGAAATTGGCGGCCAAACCATCGAGCGCACGGTGTATAACGTAACCCTTTCAACCAAGGTTATTGAAGTCGCCACCTCGAATATTGTCGATGCTAAGAACTTTCCAATCAGAAATAAAAAGATCAAGTCTGATGACCCAACAATTGATATGGCACTTTTTATGGCTGGGCGTGCGGTTAGACACCTGTCTAAATCAGTCGGCGGCGGATACGCCGAAGGCTACGCCGATGGGCAGGCTGATGCGAATGAAAATAAATCCGATATGAAGGCAGTTAAAGAGGCTTCCAAAAAGACATTTATAGAGGCAAAAGCTAATGTTGAAGATGACTGGTAAAGCGCTAACCCTTGGCGTTATGTGTTTAATTTCGGTAAACGCAGCTGCGGATTGTAGCCAATTTGAAGCCGATGCTGAGGCCTATGAAGGTGTGGTACCCAAATTTGACGGTGATGGAAAATTGCGTGCGCTGTTAATGTACGGCGAAGGGACTTTTTTGTTTCCAAAAAGAAGTTTGATTGCCGAGGCTAGGCGCAAGGCCGAACTGACTACTAGACGAGCCTATGCTGAATTTTTAAAAAGCGACTTTGATGCAGAGACTGTTGCGGCTGATTTGTTAGAAACAGAGCAGGTTACGGATGAGAACGGCAATACTGCTGGTATCGCAAAAGAGTTAACCAGTACCTTAAACGTCATGCGCCAAAATACCCAGGCAACTTTGTCGGGCATCGTCAAGCTAGATGAATGTGTCAGCCAAGCGGGGAAGTACGTCTTGGTTCAGCTGGGTTGGAAGCCGTCTACATCAGCAGCGGCTGCGGATGCCAAGCAAACCATGAACAATGATATTGCCCGTGGCGATAAGAGTGAACAGAGTAATCAGGATTCTTCCGGGGCAAAAGCTAAGCCGGCTTCAACCTTAACGCCGGTTCAGGGCTACAGGAAAAAAAGCAGTCTAGCGGATGACTTCTAGATCATTTTCTGTCGGTGTTATCTGTCTCTTGGCATGGGGTTTTAGCTCGCTTGCAGTTTCGAGCTGCAAGGAGTTAGCGGTAACCGGTGTAGGTGACAACGATGAGTTTTACGTCGCCTGTACCAACTCCCTTCTCAAGCCTACCTATGTGGTTACACAGTATTATGGCGGCACTGAGCACTTTGGCGTGTTAAGTCTTAATGTTGGTAACTCAGGGTATTTTTGTTCTGGGGATTCAGAGCGATCCAGCTGTCAGGCCTTACCTCGAGGTGCCATTCCTTACGGCATCTACAAATCTCGCAAAAGCGCGGTAACTGTTACCAATCTTAGTAAGGGTAAAGCGACCTATAAAGAAAAGGATGTGATTTTTCGTTTTCCAAAATCACATGGCGCTGCCATATCTATTGGTTGTTTTGTTGTGATTCAAGAATCAAAAGATGTGATTATTGGTTTGAGTGAAGACAAGTTATATCAATCGGCTGAATGCCTGGTTGCCTTCGAACGCTACATGGCGACTGATAAGAGCATGTTGTTTCGTTGAGTATCGGCTTGGCAGGCTAAACAGGCTTCTTAGAAGCCGACTATTGATCCTGTCCTCGAGTTTAGATGCCACTGTTCTCATAATCTTTTTACAGCTGCCTAGAAGAGCTATCTAGTAGAGTCGAAGCTCCATAGTCAGTTTCAGGTCAGCCTTTTCCTTCCCGAATTTCTTGATCAACTTATCACAGGAGCCTATCCACTGCTCGTGTCGAATGGCTTAGCCTTCAACGTCGCGCCAATCGCAATGAAAATAGCCGCCACAGCTGTCACTAGCATCCATACCGTGTTATTAAGCCGTGGCCTCTTGTAGTGAGCCGCGACTGTTCCATAGTGCGATGGCCATTGCCGCTCCACTCAGCACTCCATAGCCCAATCCTAATGAGATCCATACCAAGGGAATATTTACTGTAGTCCCGGCCGCCGTCAAAAATACGCCTAGGGCGCAGAGCCGAAAGAGCTCTAGTTTCAGGGCATAGTGTTTGCTGTCAAATAGCGCGCCTATAGCGATTCCCGACAGCGCCAACATCAGCACATTTGCACTGGTTGCTAAGTAGGACAACTGCGCAACGTGGCCCATAAGCCATAAAAAATACAGCAGCATCATTAGGTAATGAGCGAGTCCGGCGAACTTAGTGATGTTGGTTAGGGGCGGTGCATATTTGTGAAAATCATTTAGATCGGTTTTTTCCACAGGATCTGTGATCGCAACATCTTCAGGGCGCGAGCCAGTGCGAGACCAGAGAATAGCGATTTTGTCGCCAAGTTTTTTTGTGCCCATGGCATCCTTTAGCATGCTGCTAAACACTTGAATATTAGCCTGCAGTGGATTCCAGCTGCGCAATGGAGTTCTGAGACCATAGATCACAGTGTCCTTTTCATCTTCCTCGGCAAAGGTGCCAAATAGTCGATCCCAGACAATCAGTAGACCACCGTAATTTTTGTCTATGTACTGGGCATTTTGGCCATGGTGTACCCGGTGATTGGAGGGGGTAATCAGGACTAATTCCAGGGGGCCGAGCTTGGGAATAAACTGGGTGTGGATCCAAAATTGATAGACCAGATGGGCCGAGGCGATGGTGACATAAACATAGATTGGCATGCCGAGTAAAAAGCAGGGCACGAAAAATATCCAGGTGGCAATGCCGCCAGTACTTGTCTGTCTCAGGGCAGTGGACAGATTGTAGTCTTCACTCTGATGATGCACAGAATGGGAGCCCCAAAAAATTTGCCGTTCATGGCTGATGCGGTGAAACCAATAATAGCAAAAGTCATAGACCAACAGAGCCACTAGCCAGTGCAGAGGGGACTGCATATCAAAGGTAAATAGGCTGGCGCTATTTTCTACCTGAGCAAAAACATAGCCACCAATATTGATGATAATTAATTTACTCAAGGTGCTGAACATACCCAGTGTCAGGCTATTGATGCTGTCATTGATACGGTAGTGGTTGCTGTGGCGAAACCAACCCCAGGCCAATTCAATGGCGATGGCTAGCAAGAAGAACGGCGTAGCATAGGTGACTATATTCATTTTTTTACTCTCGCCATATCAACAAACGCAAGGGCGATGTCGCGCTGTTTGATCTTCCAGCCCGATTCCGTGAGACTGTACTCATCCCTGTAGGTGGCAATCGCATAGGGGTGGCCTGAAAGGGTCATGGCTTCGCTGCCCAATTCCCCATTCAAGTGATAGACACTGACATAGGACGTTCCCAGGGCGTGGGTTTTGCTTTCGATGCTAATACGCTGGTTACTGATGACATGACGGCTGTGGTGGGTTTTGTTTTTCTGAGTTTGCTGGAATAGGGCGTCTATGGCCTCGCGACCAACAACTTTCTGTGGACCCATGGTCCAGCTGCCGTCGAGGGTAAATAGGTCTGCGACTTTTTCGGCCTGATTAAAGTCGACTGCCTGGGCATATAAAACACCCAGCTGCTGGCAGTCTCTTTCTATTATCAACTGCTCTATATCAGTTATTGTTTGTGTCGCATCTGCCGCTGCAAACAGGCTTGAAGATAGAATAAAAACTGCGCCAATCCCCAACCACTGGAGTCTCTTAAGATCCATGATGTTTTTCCCATGCTTGTCTTATAGATTTGTCTTATAGGTTTGTTTTTTTGCCCGTGCTTTTAATTAGCACTTTTAATTAGCACTTTTAATTCGGATTTTTAGCACGTCGGTTACGCACCAGTCGGATGATCAAGTAAATCAGACCAATAACGGCAGACAGGCAGAGCAGTAATTTACCGACGAATCCAGATAGAAGTCTTATATAAGGACCGTAATCCATATTCTTGCCGGTTTTCTTGGCCTCGGGAACCGTGCCTAGGGACAGTTTAAAAGCCTCTATCTCCGCTAGCATTGAACTCACCACCTGGGGGTTTTCAGCGGCTAGATTATTTTCCTCTGCCGGGTCGGCGCTAAGATTGAAAAGCAATAATTCGTGGGGCGCGACAAAGCCATTTTGTATCCAGCTAAGAAAGCGTGGCTGGCCTTTAAAGGGCAATTTAAGTTTCCACTGGCCGCTGCGATAGGCACGCAGTTCACCATTCATATAATAAAATAATTCCTGATCTGCTCGACTCCCGGTTCCTGTCAACAGACCACTGATATCTTTGCCGTCTATGGCCCTGTCACTGGGTAGAGGCACATCCGCCATATTGGCAAATGTAGGCAACCAATCCATCATCGTGGCAATGCCTGGAGGCTCTGTTCCCGGATCAATGGTATTCGGCCAATAGGCGATGGCAGGGACGCGCATACCGCCTTCAAAGGTGTATTGTTTACCTTCCCGGAGGATGCCCGCAGAGCCTCCCGCATCGTCCATAACGAGCCAGGGGCCATTGTCACTGGTAAAGATCACCAATGTGTTTTCAGCCAGATCCAAGCTTTTTAGGCGCTTGAGAATCTGACCGACACTCCAGTCGATTTCTTCCACAGTGTCACCGTAGAGACCGCCCTCAGACTTGCCTTCAAATTCCGCTGATGCATAGAGCGGCACATGGGGCATATTGTGAGCAAGGTAGAGGAAGAAGGGCTCTGACTGGTGTGCATCAATAAACTTCAGCGCTTCCTCGGTATAGGTTTGGGTGAGCAAGCGTTGGTCAATTTCAGTAAAGTCTATTTCGCGATTGCGGAAATAGTACAGGCCGCCCATATCATTGCTGTAGGGCAGACCAAAAAATGTATCAAAACCTTGGTTCCAAGGCATGTATTGATCGTGGTGGCCGAGATGCCATTTCCCCACTAGTCCGGTTGCATACCCGGCATCTTTAAGCAGTTCGGCAATGGTTATTTCCTCTGGGTCCATTCCCTGAAAACTCTCTGGGTAGAACACCTCATGAATACCTTGCCGAATCGGGTAGCGGCCAGTTAATAGGCCTGCCCGAGAAGGAGTGCAAACTGGTGACGCAGCATAAAACTCATTGAACTTGGCACCCTGTTGGGCCATTGAATCAATATTGGGTGTTTTGATGGTTGTGGAGCCGTAAGAACCAATATCGCCGTAACCTAAATCATCCGCGAGAATAAGAATGATATTGGGTTTTGGTTTGCTCGCGTTAGCCTGACTGTCTGGCGCAGCCAAGCTGTTGCTGGCGGCGATTGAGAGCATGGGAACAAAAAGCATGGGAACAAAAAGCATGGCAATAAAAACAACAGTGCGCTGATTCATATAGCACTCCAAAAACAGGATAAAGTCCAAACGGTTTAGGTGGATACTTAAATAGCGTTACCAATAAAGTCTAAAACCACCTACCTACAGGTAAAAAGCCTGCTCAATGACTGAGCAGGCTGATCGATCTACCAGTTATATTTGAAATCAATGCCCGTAGTGCGCTCACTTGATGGGGAGTAATAATGGTCGTAAGCACCGGCCCAAATACTGTTGTGAATAATAGCATCTACGTAGGCTTCATCGGCGACATTGTCGACAAACAGAGTAGCGCTATAACGGTCGTCATTGGATCTAACGGTGATTCCCAAGTCGAACACACCATAGGCCTTCTGTGCTTTCTCAGAATCCTGATCCATGGCGAAGAAGATATCATCCTGCCAGCGGTAGGCAAGGCGCGGGGTGACTTGGTGATTAGCACCGAATTCCATTTGGTACTCTATAGCCAGGTTTAATTTAGTGTCAGGAGAGAAAGGAAGACTTTTTCCAGAGAGGTCCTGACTTTTAGTGGCGCAAGTGTTTTCATCTGCCGCAACCTGACGTGGGCTGCAAGGTCCACTGGCAAAGTCGACAATTTCTGCATCGACAAGTGCAACACCGCCAGTGATGTAGAGCGCTTCCATGGGCTGTGCGACAAAGTCTAATTCAAGACCTCTGGTGCGCACTTCACCGGCGTTAAGCAGAGTAAAGTTCGCTGAACTTGCGTCCTGAGCCTGAGCCTGGAAGTTTTTATAGGTGCTTTGGAAGAGTGCAGCGTTAACCATCAAACGGCGGTCAAGCAGCGTCGACTTAATACCCAGTTCAAAGGCTTCACTGGTCTCTGCTTCAACTGGCTGAGTGGTGGCCGGCGTCATCTCAAAGATCACATTAAAGGCTGGACCTTTGTAGCCCTCGGTGAAGGTGACGTAGCTCATGACATCATCGTTGATATCCCACTGGGCACCGACTTTAAAGGAAAAGTCATCGTCGCTGGTTGAGTCTGAGTACTGGGCTTGGTTGGCTGCAATCGGCATAGCAGCGCCAGGTGTTGCGCTGCGCTCAAATTCGAAATCCAATGATTCGTCGGTATAACGTGCACCAGCTATAAGGCGCAGGTTCTCAGTCATACTGTATTCAAGCTGACCGAAGCCAGAGTAGCTGGTGCTATCAACATCGGCTTGATACTGAGAGCCAAAGGTTAACCCCGGAAAGGCAGGGTAATAAGTACCAAAATTGTCGATGTAGACTCGTTCAAAATCTCGACCCATGGATTGGTCAAAGTAGTAGGCGCCGACCACGTAGGTAAGCTTTTGATCCTGTGGCGAAGCCAGACGAATTTCTTGAGTAACCTGGGTTTGGTTCGATTCACCGGCATTGATATCGAGTAAGTCGTTGGCGGTGCCATCGACATCTTGGTTGGCCGCAGATTGGTAGTCACGGTATGCCGAAATCGAGGTTAGGCTGTAGCCACCCAGATCCCAGTTGAGCTCAGCGGAATGTCCCCAAGATCTGGTACTGTTGTATATATCGCCACTGATATTGATGCTTTTATTGTCTTCCGAGGCAACCACGTCGCCGAGGAAATAGGCTTCATAGGCAGTTGCTGATCGCGCCTGCGGTTGACAGCACTCACCGCTCTTTTCGCTGTAATCGCTGGTCCATTTGAGGCTTAGATTGTCGCTGGCCTGCCAGTTGAGTTTAACTCTGCCGCCTTCACTTTTGCGGCCATTGACGTCGCGACCTGTGGCGATATTTTCGATGTGGCCATCACGGTCAGTGGTATAGCCGGCAACGCGAATACCCAGACTGTCAGTCAGTGGAACCGAGACCATTGCATTGACGCTGTATTCATCAGTGCCAGAAAAAACGCGCTTTGTACCTATGGAGGCTTCAAATATATCTGAGGGGTCGTTGCTTATAATATGCACTACGCCACCGGAGGCGTTCTTGCCGAAGAGCATGCCCTGAGGGCCGCGCAAAATTTCAACGCGTTTAACATCTAAGAGTTCAGTAAACGCCATGCCAGAACGCCCGAGAATCACGCCGTCGACAACCGCTGCAATACTGGGTTCTACACCTGAGCTAAATGACTGAGTACCAATGCCGCGAATATTGAAGGAAGAGCCATTGTCACTGCCACCGCTCTGGAATGTTAGGGATGGGGTCAGGTTGACCAGATCTTCAGAGCGACTGATACGACTAGTGGCCAAGGCTTCGCCGCTTAATGCGGTGACGGCCAGGGCAACATCTTGCAGATTCTGTGCGCGCTTGGTTGCTGTAACAACAATTTCCTCAAGGGCGTAGTCGGCCTCGGCAAAGGCGACGGGCGACAGTATGGTTCCCGCACAGGCGGCCGCGATAACAGCGGTCAGGTAATCTTTTTTAAGTAACGTCATGTTCTATTTCCCCAATGTTTTTATTATGGTTATTGTTAATAAGTTTTTTAGCTTAAGTCCTTCTAAATTAAACGCTTGTAGATAGTTATAAGTCGGTACATCACAGGGCGCGAGCCCGCTGTTGATTTAATAGTTCGAATCCAATTTGCTGGCGAATATCCCGCGAAGAGCTGCCAATTAAAACCTTAAACAGGCCAGGTTCAGCAAGCCATGATTGGGTGTTAACGTCGTAGAAAGACAGGTCCCGTCGGTTTAATTCAAATTCCACAGTGGCGCTCTCACCGGGAGTCAGTCGAATTTTTTGAAAGCCTTTTAATTCTTTTAGTGGTCGTGGCACAGAGGACTTTTCATCCTCTATATACAGCTGCAGCACTTCCTGCCCGGCGCGCGAGCCTGTATTTTTAAGCGTTACTGAAACGGTAAATTGGCTGGGATCAAAGTGCTTAGTGGTCAGGCCTTTCGTGGAAATGTCTTTTGTTAAAGTGCCCGTCGTTGAGATGCTTAGGTCGCTATAGGCGAAGCTGGTATAAGAGAGGCCGTGACCGAAGGGGAATAGGGGCTCTACCTGCTTGCTGTCGTAATAGCGATAGCCGACAAATACACCTTCTCCATAGTTCCCTTCATCATTGCCTGGATAGTAGTCGTGGGTCGGGTTGTCCTCTAGTTTCTTGGGAAAGGTTAGGGGTAGTTTTCCCGAGGGATTGCTATGGCCCACTAGCATTCTGGCTATGGCGTGGCCACCTTGCTGTCCAGGCAGCCAAGCTTCGACTACTGTGTCGGCTTTGGCTATCCAGGGCATCTCCAGTGGGCTGCCGTTATTGAGTACCACAACTGTGTTTTTATTTGCCGCCAAGACAGCCTCAACCAAGGCATTTTGCTCGCCGTATAGAGCCAGATCGGCGCGGTCGCGACCTTCGCTCTCGGAGGTGGTGGAAACCCCGACAAAGACAATTGCCAGATCTGCTTGTTTCGCCAGTGCCACGGCGCTATCGAAGTCGCCGGCGGGGGAGCGGCTGGCTAGACGCAACAGGTTGACCGGGATTTGCATAGGGCCAGATACATAATCCAGCTCTATCTGATAGGCCTTACCGGCTGTCAGCTCTGCGCTGCCTCCTCGGGAGCCGATATTGAGAAACTCGAGAAAGCGCGAGGGCTTTATTGGATCCGCATTACTAATTACTACTTGGCCATCCAGGGTCAAGGTGGCGTTAGACATATGCACCAGATCAAAGTCGTAGCGGCCGCTGACCTTGGGCCAAAAATAGCCGCTCCAGCGCACCGAGAAATTGCCCTTGGCTGAGGCCGGCAGGTGCTCGGCGAATCCCAACTTAGCGAAGTGCTGATCATTGGCGGAAAATATCGGTTTGCCGGAAAATTCTTTGTTGCCAAAATACTCGGCCTTTAATCCTTGGGCTGTTCTGTCTAGGTCGGGGCTGAGTAAACGCGCATCCATTGTCGCTGGGTCCGGTTCATTGTCGACGCCCTGAGCGTAGGTGAGCGTCACGCCGTCGTTACCACTATCGCCGAGTAAGGCGGTTAGGCCTTCCAGGGGCGTGGATTGCTGGTAGGGCACCACCTGGGAGCTTCCACCACCTTGCATGATAGCAACATCGGCGTTGGGACCAATAAGGGCAATACTGCTGATACCGTCTAAATTGAGTGGCAGTAGCTGGCGATCATTTTTCAGTAGGGTAATGGCTTCTTCGGCAACCTGTTGGCTCAACTGCTGGTGGGCAAGGCTATTCAGTTGACTGCTGTCGTAGGGGTTGCCGTCCTTATTTAATGCACCCGCTTTTAAGGTCAGCTCTAGAATGGTAGCAACGCGCTTGTCGATTATCGCTTCGGCCACTTTTCCGCTGTTGACTGCATCCACCAATGCGCTGCCGTACTGCTTACCTGGCCCTGGCATTTCCAGATCCAAACCGGCATTAGCCGCGGGCACTGTTGAGTGCACAGCGCCCCAGTCGGAGACAACCAGACCTTTAAAACCCCACTCATTGCGCAAAACATCTTTAAGCAATGATTTGTTCTCGGTCATATAGACGCCATTGACTCGGTTATAGGCCGCCATAATAGTCCAGGGCTGGGCTTCTTTAACCACCTGTTCAAATCCAGGCATGTAGATTTCCCGCAGGGTTCGCTGATCGACATTGGCGCTAACGGTGTGGCGTCTGTATTCCTGATTGTTAGCAATAAAATGTTTCGGCGACGTGCCTATATTTTCGCTCTGAACCCCGAGCACAAAGCCAACGCCGATGGCGCCAGTGAGATGGGGGTCTTCGGAGTAGGCTTCAAAATTGCGACCGGCGAGGGGTGTGCGCTGGATATTGAGGTTCGGTCCCAGTAGTACTTGAGCACCCTGTGCTCGAGCTTCTTTGCCGATTGCGACACCGACGTCCTGAATTAGGCTTGGATTCCATGTGGCTGCCATAGCCACACCGGTTGGAAATAAGGTGGTTGCTTCACTGTTGTTGGAACGCACACCATTGGGCCCATCAGTCACATGAAAAGAGGGAATGGCGAGGCGATCAATGGCTTTGCTGTTCCAAAAGTTGGCACCAGACATTAATGAGACTTTTTCTTCCAGAGTAAGCTGTTCCAGCCATTGGTTAGTCTGTTGTTCGATGCTGAGGCCACCAGTGGCTGAGGCAGTCTCAGCAACGGCTGCTGTGCTCTGACCGAAGCAAAGAAACCAGCAAAGGGCCGTTTTAGTCAGCACTTTAGTCAGCGTTCTAGTCAACATATTAAGACTCATACTCTGCTGCTCTGTGGCTGAAAACTGTTGGTTAGAGTATGGAGAATACAAGTATACTCGTCTAAATAAAAAAACAGCAGCGCCGCTCAGGGGGAGGATACGGTGCAACTGTGGTGAACTAGGCATGGTCAAGGTTTCCGAGATAATGCGCAACTATAATGTGATGTTGCATAATATACTGCGCTTGTTATTTTGTGGTTCGACGCATCATAATGAACATCTTGGTCGATTGAGAGCTTGAATGACATACAGGAATCATTTAGTTATATGGATAATAATCTTATATGAGCGATATTCAGAGCGCTGCTGAAATTCATTGGAGGATGCTCAGTAATCTGCCGGTGACACGAGAGGAGTTTTTCATGGGCCTTGTTCTGGTGATGGGTGATCACCGGGGTAGCCCAGTCCACCTGCTGACCCGGGATCTGCCAGACGAGATCCATGGGTCGATATTTTATCACCAGGCCAAAGCGGGTGAGCTGCGGACTAAATGGAGCGCTAGTTTTAGTGAGCCGGGCTCAATCGATGTGCAGGGTGCATTTCAGTTTTTGATTGAGCTTTACGACTCATTGGAAGAGGTGGATGAGGCTTTCGCCAATCACATAACCCCCGGAACCACCCGTAGCAAACGCAACCACTTGAGTGATATCCCGACTAAACGGCCGAACAGTAAGTTGGGTTGGAGTATCCAGTTAACCACTCAGGGGCGTGGGCACTACAACTGTATCCGCAACCAGTTTGTCACGGGTCCCGGGGATTTGATTTTACTCTCACCAGACGCTCTCTATGATTATCATCGCGATGAATCCTGTGACCTGTGGGAACATCAGTGGGTTTATTTTCCCCAGGAGGAGCATTGGCTGACCTGGTTGCAATGGCCTGAAATTGGCCCCGGGATCTACCATATTAAGGCTGATGCCAAAAATTTTGTGAAACTGCAGGGCTTATTTGATGAAATTTACGATACCGATTTTGAATCATCAGAATTGGTTTCAGCCTTAACCACCAATATGTTTGAACAGCTGCTGATTCGCTGCCATCAGCTGGCACCTAAGCAGAGCTTTCCATTGATGGATTCGCGGATTTCTCTGGTGAGGGATTATATAGCGCGCAATTTTAATCAAAACTTCACCATTGATACCCTGTCGGGCAAGGTCGGGCTGTCTCCCGCGAGGCTGTCTGCACTGTTTAAACAGCAGACCGGCTCCACGCCAATGCGCTGGAGGGATGAGCGGAGAATGGCGCGGGCATCGCAACTGTTGTTACAGACCCTCTATCCGGTGAGTAAAATTGCCGAGCTCGTTGGCTACAGTGATGCGCTGTATTTTTCCCGCTGTTTTAGTCAGCACCTCAGCTGCAGTCCTAGCGCTTATCGTGACAAGCGCCGAGAAAAGATGCTCTACGGTGAAAGCTATACTCCGGAGAATGATTAGGGTACTGCCATCTCTTAATAAAACGTAAAAAAAATCCCCCAAACAGACTGTTTGGGGGATTTTTAGTTTTGCCGCTATTTAAAAAGCTAACTATTTAAAAGCTGTACTTAGCCTTCATGTAGAACACACGGCCCAGTGGGCTGTGCTGCTTTGGATCGTAGCTAAAGTTAGCTGAGTCAGAAACACGTGGTGGCTTCTCGTCAGTTAAGTTTCTAACACCAACACTCAAGCCCAGAGCATCGTCCATAACCTTGAAGCCATACTGCGCATCAGCGGTTGTATAGGAAGAAATGCCCATAGTCTCACCGGCAGGTACAGGCTGGCTGTGCTGGTAGCTAGAGATATAGTTGATATTAAGCGATGCATCCTGAACGCCATTTGACCAAGCAAGATTAAGATTGGCTTTAGTCTCAGGCATTGAGCGGGCAAAGTTATTATTGTTGAAGAAACCTGCAGCATCGACCACATCGCCAGTCGGCGTTGTAATGTCATACTTGAGGAAACGTGCAACATTCATACCCAGGTTCAAGTTATCACTCAACTTATAGCCTACTTCGAGATCAAGGCCGGCTACATCAACATTTGACGAGTTGAAGTAATTGACATAAACACCTGCCAGAGAGCCAGTAGCACTGCGGACAATATCTGGACCGTTGATATCAGCTGCTAATTTACCCTGAGAGTTCTCGACAGTAATCAAGTTGGTGTAATCCACTTTCCAGTAATCAAGCTTAATATCCAGCTTATCTGTAGGCTGATACAACAGACCAATATTGAAGTTATCCGACTCTTCTGCTTTCAGATCATCTGAACCTGATGAAGTCACTCGAACAAAGGCAACGCCACCATTCGCAGTACCATCGGCATTGAAATCCTGCAGACCGGCTAGGTTAACCACCTGAGCATTTACCTGAGACAGCGATGGCTCACGGAACGCAGTAGAAGCCGATGCACGCAGGGCGAACTGATCAGTTACCTGCCAGCGCAGCGCTATCTTAGGATCGACACTGCTTCCCGTATCAACATTCTCATAACGTACGGCTGCAGTTAACTCAACATTTTCCGATAAGTTTGTCTGAGCTTCAGCGAACACTGAATAGCTGGTGCGGCTTTCATCAATTTCCGAAACACCACCCAGGAAGATCAAATCGATGGGGATCGGCGCGCCGTCATCATCAAATCGAATTTCATAGAGATCATCGGTTTCAGTTTTGTAGCCTTCACTGCGAACCTGAACACCTGCAGCAAAATCAACTGCAGCGCCTGAAGACAGAGTCATCAGCTCGCCACTTATTACGCCGTCTAACACGGTGAGATCAGTGGTGCGCATAGTGTCAGTCATGTAGCTCATGTCAGCGATTAATGCGTCACTATTATTCGACGCGATAAATGGATCGTAGTATTCGTCATTGTTCGGACCACCTGTACCGGCAAGGCCAGCTTTCAGGCGCGAACTAATAGTGTCAGGCTGACGGGCACTGTATTCGTTGCTGCTGTGTGTCACTGCAGTGTCCCAATCCATACCGTTATCAAGCTGTCCTTTAAAACTCAGTGATGCACGCAGAGTGTTGTTTTCACGTGTAGCATTCGGCGATGGCGCATCAAAAGCCAGAGGACGACCCAACCAAACTAAAGGGACTCCGAGAGGGTTGCTTGGGTGATTCTCGGGTATCAATGGGAAGCTAAGATCTGGGTAGCTTGGAGACTGAGGGTTCTCAGTAACCTTGTTCATGCTGTAACCCAGCTCAGCCATCATCTCAATGCCATTGGCCATTTCGTGAGTCATGTTACTGTAAAGCTGAGTTCGCTCTTCGGCGGCGACAAGATTAAAGCGCGTGCCGTACTGGAAGAAACACATTGGGCCTGTTGCGCTAACAACCACTGAACCACCGGCTTTGTCTGCACAACCGTCCAGAGCAAATCGTTGACCTGGGGCATAGGTGCCTGCATAGGGACCATCGGCAACAGTGACATCGGGGGCTGGTGTCGAGGCGATATGGGGCATAGCAACAAAGCTTGCACCCAGGGAGCTTACAGCTTTGTCTACTAGCTCAGGACGATCAGTGCCGGCTAGGGCGGTGCGGTCGAGAACATTGGCCGCAACAGTGAAGCGAGTTGTATCGTTGCCGCCGCCCCAGAGGAAGCCAATACTCTTATCTTCTTGATCACCGCGATCAACAGAAGAGATATTAGTCGTGATTTCAAAGCCTTCAAAATCTTTGCGCAGAATAAAGTTAACTACGCCGGCGATAGCATCAGAACCATAGGTTGATGCGGCGCCTTCTTTTAACACTTCAACGCGCTCAAGGGCGTTGACAGGAATACTGCTGGTATCGACAAATACACTGCCATCATTAGCCAGGCCACCAGAGATAGTTTGGCGACGACCATTGATCAGTACTAATGTAGAGCTGAGGCCTAGACCGCGAAGGTTGACGTTAGCCGTACCCTGAGTAGAACCTGCGGTGAAGGAGTCAGCTTGGTTTTCTGTACCAGAGCTGATGGCCAGCTTGGCAATAACATCAGAGACTGATGTAGCGCCAATGGAATCAATATAGCTTCGATCTAGAATCTGAACGGGTAATGCGGAATCGCCGGGCGTTCCCTTGATGTATGAACCTGTAACCTGTACTTCTTCAATAGTAGTGTTATCTTCGGCTAATGCTGTGTTTGCAGTCAAAATAGCCGTGCCAGCAAGAATTGCGACACTTAAATAACTGTGCTTGAACGTCATATGCTTCCCCTAGGTACTTCATGAGTAGTTGTTTTTATAGATCTATTTTTATTATTTACTTCTTATTATTGAGTGCTTTATTAAGCACGGGCATAAAGTAACAACCGGCTAGAGTAAGGTCAAGGCTCTTTTATCGCTTATACATTAATGAGTATTTTCGTAGTTTACGCTGACAGGTAAGGGTATTTTTAAATGCAGGGATAATGAAAATCTGCGAGAGTTAATCTAAGTCTATGGCAATATTTGACGAGGGAATAGTGGGTCTTATAAAGGCTTTAGGTTCATTTTTGCATCATTTTGGAGATTGCAGTGAAAAACTCGCCATCGTCTGATTGAGGCAAATCCACATTGTGATACCACTGGCAAGCAAATAGCCAACCCCCCAGCTTAACCAGTCGGAACTGATTAACTCTGCTGAGTAGCTTATCCATAGCATTGACGATAAGGCTAGCAGGCGAGCGTATTCCAACGACCGGGCATAGGCTTTACCATCCAACACTGCGCCAATCACAATGAGTATTGCCACCTGCGCGAGTACCACCGCCCACATCAACGTCGAAGAGAGCACTGTGCTTTGCCCTGAACTCCAAAAATGTAATACCGCGAGCAGCAGGTACTGCAGGATAATTCCGCCATTAACAGTGCTACTGCGCTGAGGGTTATATTTTTCAAATTGTGCTAGATCGGATTTCTGTTCCGGAAAGCGCGTAACCATATCCTTGGGGTGCCAGCCGGTTTTTGACCAGAGCACGCGAAACTTATCTGACCAGCGATGGGTATGCCATATGTCCCGAAGCATGCCGGCAAAAATATGTAGGTTGCCCCAGATGGGATTCCAACTCTGCAGTGGCACGCGGATGCCATAAATCGCCTCCTGCTTTTCGTCCTCTGCTTTAAAGGTGCCAAATAGTCGATCCCAAATAATCAGCAGGCCGCCATAATTTTTATCAATGTAGTCGGCGTTTTGCGCATGGTGCACTCGGTGGTTAGAGGGGCTAACCATAAACCACTCAAAGACACCCAGTTTGGGGATATGTTGGGTGTGTACCCAGAACTGATAGATCAGATGCGCACTGGCGATACTGACAAACATGGCGATCGGCATACCCAAAAAGAAACAGGGAATATAAAATATCCAAGTGGTCGCAAAGCTGGTGCTGGTTTGGCGCAGGGCAGTGCTGAGGTTGTAGTCTTCACTCTGGTGGTGGACCACATGGGAAGCCCAGAAAAACTGGCGCTCATGGCTAATTCGGTGAAACCAATAGTAGAGAAAATCGTAGAGCAGTATGGCCAGAAGCCAGTGGCCGAGAGAGTTTATATCGAAAGCCCAGATGGCATATTCTTGAGAGATTTTGGCAAAAACCAGTGCGCCAATATTGAGAAAAACAAATTTTGTTACTGTGCTCAATAGGCCCATGCTCAGACTGTTAATGCTGTCATTCACCCTGTAGGTATTGTTGCCTTTAAACAGGCCCCAACCAAGTTCCATAACAATCATTAATAGGAAAGCTGGAATAGCATAGGGAACAAAATTCATTTCGATTCCTTCTTCTCTTAAACGTTTTCTCTAACGCTGTTTCTAAATGTTTTTTACAGTGGATTATCAGCCAGAGCACAATCAATGGCGTCGACAATATCATCTATATCGCGGCGCGATGCGATCAGTGCGGGACTCAGACAGAGGTTATTGTTGAACTCGGTAAAGCTTCTGTTAGTCCGGCCAACCAAGACACCTTGAGCCATGCAGTGGGCGACGATTTTCATCAGGTAGCTTTCGTGCATAGGCTGTTTGGTACTGCGGTCAGAGACTAATTCAACTCCGGCAAAGAAACCTTTGCCGCGCACATCACCTATCACTGGGTATTTTTCCTGCAAGCCATATAGGCGATCCTTGAGGTGTTCACCCATTTGCACCACATTATCCAGCAGATTTTCCTCTTCGATAATATCCATGTTGGCGAGGCCCGCGGCGGGGCCGCCAGTGCATCCACCAAAGGTACTGATATCTCTAAAGTAGTCCAAGGTTCCTGCATCTTCCGCGGCAAACTGATTGAATACACTGTCTGTGGCCACGGTGCAGGAGATGGCGGCATAGCCACTGGCGAGTCCTTTGGCCATGGTTACCAGATCCGGTTTGACGCCGTAGTGCTGGTAGCCAAACCATTTGCCAGTGCGACCGAGACCACAGACCACTTCATCTATATGCAGTAGCACTGAGTATTTTTTGCAGATCGCTTGAATGATGGGGAAGTACTCAGGCACTGGGGGAATAATGCCGCCACCCGCAGTAATCGGTTCTAGTACCACGGCACCCACTTGATCTGGGCCTTCACGCAAAATAGCGGTTTCAAGATCTTTGGCGCATTCGATATCACAGCTGCCGTAGGTTTTGCCAAAGGGGCAGCGGTAACAGCAGCAGTGGGCGAACTCAGAAAAGCCTGGGGCAAAAGGGCCGTACTGTTCTTTGCGCTGCTGGTGACCGGTGGAACTGAGGGCGCCGATGGTTGAACCGTGATAATCGCGGTCGCGGAAGATGATTTTATGACGGCGGCCATCGCCATTTATATGGGCTAACTGGCGCACCATTTTGTAGACTTTTTCATTGGCTTCGGAACCGGAATTGGAATAGTAGACTTTGCCCTTTCCACTAGTTTCAGCATCTTGCATTTCAGGCATTTTTTGCAACAGCCTTTCAGCAAATTTTGCCCCGGGAATACTGCCGGCACTGTTGGCGAAATAGCACATTTCCAACAGCTGATCACGTACCGCATTGGCAATGGATTCACGGCCATAACCCACGTTGACTGACCAGACTCCACCGGAGGTGGCGTCCAGATATTCAGTGCCTTTAATATCGGTTACGCGCATGCCGACGCCACTTTTAATAATCAGCGGGTCGCTATTTTTAAAGGCGTTGTGAGGGGTCAGGTGATGCCAGATGTGCTCTCTATCGGAGCTAATTATCTCTGCAGCCTGGGCTGAAATTTCGTCTTTGTTCATGGTGCTTCCCCTGGCAACTTGGTTGCCGAGACGTTTATTATTTTTCTGACTCTCTATCGACTTACTGGCCCTTTTTAGGCAGGGCTATTTAAGTTAGCTATTTTATTAGCGCTACTTTATTAGTGCTACTTTATTAGTGCTACTTTATTAGTGCTACTTTATTGGCGCTATTTCAGTAGGTCCATGGCTAGTGCTTCAGCCACTTTAATACCATCAATTCCTGCGGACAAAATACCCCCGGCATAACCTGCTCCTTCCCCTGCGGGGTAGAGTCCTCTGGTATTGACGCTCTGATAGACCGCGTCGCGCTTAATACTTACCGGTGCCGAGGTGCGTGTTTCCACACCGGTCATAATGGCATCAGCCATGGCGTAGCCTTTTACCTGCTTGTCGAATTCTGGAATCGCTTCCCGAATCGCTGCCACAGCAAAGGCGGGCATGGTTTTGGAGAGATCTCCAAGGGTGATCCCCGGTTTATACGAAGGTTCCACCGAACCTAGTTCAGTGGAGGGGCGATGTTTTAAAAAGTCCCCCACTAACTGTGCTGGGGCATTGTAATTTTCGCCTCCAAGCTGGTAGGCCAGTGTCTCTAATTCCCGCTGTAAATCAATACCGGCAAGAGGGTGGTCGGGAAAATCTTCTTCAGGGGAAATGCCCACCACAATGGCGGCGTTGGCATTGCGCTCATTGCGCGAGTACTGGGACATGCCATTGGTTACCACGCGACCTTCTTCCGAGGTGGCAGCCACTACGGTGCCGCCGGGGCACATGCAGAAACTGTAAACCGTGCGGCCATTTTTACAGTGGTGGACCAACTTATATTCCGCTGCGCCCAGTATGGGATGTCCGGCCTGATCGCCAAAGCGCGCTTTATCGATGGTTGATTGGGGATGTTCGATACGAAAGCCGATAGAGAAGGGCTTGGCTTCAATATAGACGCCGTGATCGAGCAGCATCTGGAAGCTATCTCGGGCGCTGTGGCCGATGGCGATCACTATATGGCGGCTGTGAAGAACTTCACCAGTGGCCAATGTCAGGCCTGTAATCTGGCCTTGGCCCTCTGCGTTGTCTGGCTCACGCAATAGACCTTCGACCTTTTGTTCAAAGCGTATTTCGCCACCCAGACGGATAATCTCGGCGCGCATATTCTCCACCATACTGACCAGCTTAAAGGTGCCAATATGGGGTCTGCTGTCGGTGAGGATTTCTTCAGGCGCTCCGGCAATAACAAATTCACGCAACACCTTGCGCCCAAGATGACGGCGATCTTTCACCTGACTCCAGAGCTTGCCATCGGAAAAGGTGCCGGCACCGCCTTCACCAAACTGCACATTGGACTCGGTGTTGAGTTTGCGTTTGCGCCAGAAACCCCAGGTCTCTTTAGTGCGCTGACGCACTTCCTGGCCGCGCTCAAGCACTATGGGTTTTAGTCCCATCTGGGCCAGCACCAATGCGGCGAGAATGCCGCAGGGACCAAAGCCCACCACAATCGGGCGCTGCTGATTGGCCTGTGGGAAGTCTGTCAGTGGCTCGGCGACAAACTTATAGCTGGTGTCGGGGCTGGGCCCCACGCGCGGCAGGGCAGGGGTTGTCTCAAGTACGCGGCTCTCGGCCTGGCCGGCGAGCACTACATCAAGCTGATAGATAAGCATTATACGACCGCGCTTGCGGGCATCATGGCTGCGTTTAAAGATGCTGAAGCTGTGTAAATCGGCGGCCTCTATGCTCAGGGTGCGCAGAATCTCCCGCTGCAGATCGTTGTCGCTGTGGTCTAGGGGCAGTTTGATTTCGCTGAGTCTTAGCATAGGTTTTTTTCTAGTCGTTTTAGCCGTATTGGCCGTTTTAGTGGTGCTGTCAAAACGCGATATTACCATGAATAAGCTGTCTGCTTTGGACGCTAACGAAATTGTTTTTTAGTGGTAAGATCGCCGCCGATAAAAAAAATAACAGGGGAAATTCAAGGTGAAAATCAAAAATAGTCTTATCGTTGCGCTGATCGCAATCGCGTTTTATGGCGGCTGGTCTTTTAACCAAGATTCTGAGGTTAGCGTCGAGGTCCCGGCACTGCAGGCTAAGGCGGACAAAACCGGCTACGTAGTCGCAGAGCAGACCCGCAATCAGGATCCGCATTATTCTCCTGTGGCCGATCAGCCCTTGCAGAAGCAGGTGTTCTGGGGCGATACCCATCTACACTCCAACTTTTCTATGGATGCCTTTATCTTTGGCAACACCCTGGGCCCAGATGATGCCTACCGTTTCGCCAAGGGCGAGAAGGTCATGGCCACCAAGGGCCAACCAGCCCAGCTGCGTGAGCCTTTGGACTTCTTAGTGCTGGCGGATCACACCGACGGTGTTGGCGCCATGATTGCCCTTAAGGCGGGCAATCCCAAATTGCTTGCCAACCCCACATTGCAGGCCTGGTCAGAGATTCTGTTTGCCGGTGAGGTCGACGATGCCCGCCAGTTGGATTCCACTCAGACTAGATCAGATACCCCCCGTGAGCTGGAAGATAAAGATATCCGCGGCAATGCCTGGGAATACCTGACTGCTACCGCTGATGCCCACTATGAGCCGGGTACCTTCACACCATTAATCGGCTTTGAGTTTACTGCTCAGAAGGGTGGCCAGAATTTGCACCGTGTAGTGATCTATCGCGACGATGCTGAGACTGCACAGACGCTGTTGCCCCTGTCTCCAAAAGAGAGCTCGGACCCGAGAGTGCTGTGGGACTTTTTGCAGCAGTACGAAGACACCACTGGCGGCAAAGTGCTGGCCATAGCGCACAACGGCAATATTTCAAATGGCCTGATGTTTCCCACCGCTGAGCTGGAGTTTGGCGATCAGATGGATTCTGACTATGCGGCACGCCGCGCCCGCTGGGAGCCTGTCTATGAGGTAACCCAGATTAAAGGTGATGGCGAAGCGCATCCGCTATTGTCGCCCGATGACCGCTTTGCCGATTACGAAAGCTGGGATCTAGGTGACTTTGCCGGTGTTCCCAAAACGGATCAGATGATTCCCTTTGAGTATGCTCGTGAAGCACTGAAAAATGGTCTCGCGCTTGAGTCTAAGCACGGCGCGAACCCCTACAAATTTGGCATGATCGGTTCTACGGATTCACACACTTCACTGGCCACCGCCGCGGAAGATAACTTCTATGGCAAGCACAGTGCTGGCATGGAACCTCAGCCAGATCGCTGGAAAGATGCCGTGGGTGGTCGCGGTAAATTCACCGTTCCTGGCTTTATGATGGCCGCCTCGGGTTATGCCGCAGTCTGGGCCACAGAGAACACCCGTGAAGGCATCTGGGACGCGATTCAACGCAAAGAAGTTTATGCCACCACAGGTAGCCGCATGACTGTCAGATTCTTTGGTGGTTGGGACTTTACTGAAGCGGATTTACAAGCCTCTAATATGTCTGATATCGGCTATGGCAAAGGCGTACCCATGGGTGCCACGCTGTTACAAAGCAGTGCTGCAGCACCCATATTTATGATGCAGACCGCCAAAGATCCCAATGGTGCCAACCTGGATCGCTTGCAGGTCATTAAAGGCTGGGAAGATGCCGATGGTGCCGTCCATGAGAAAGTCTATAACGTGGCCTGGAGCAACCCTGAGCTGCGTTCAATGGATGCCAGCGGTGACGTTGCAGATATTCCTTCTACTGTAGATGAAGCCAAGGCCACGTATAGCCACAAATACGGTGCTGCGGAATTGACTGCCCTGTGGCAGGACCCGGAGTTTATGGCTGACCAGAAAGCCTTCTATTATGTGCGTGTGCTTGAAGTGCCATCGCCGCGGTGGACTTCTTATGACGCAGCCAAGTTCGATGTTGAGATGGCGCCCTATGTTAAGCAAACCACTCAGGACCGCGCTTACAGCTCACCGATTTGGTATGAGCCTAGCAACTAGGCGCTAGTAACTAAAAGCTAATATCTAGAAGTTAATAGATAGAAGTTAATAGATAGAAGGTAATAGACAGTTTAATGAGTACAAAAAAACCAGGCCCTCTGCAGAGAGTAGCCTGGTTTTTTTTGCCCAATACTTTTTAGAACTTAAAACATAAAGCGTAACGACTTAGGATTAGAAGTAGCGTTTGACCTCGGCCAATACTCCGCGACCTTCACCGACAAAGTATCTATAGCTGCCAAAACCGTAGTCTGCACGATCGGCGATGCGCTCATCAGTCAAGTTGGTGACTCTCAGGCGCAGATCCCATTGCTCATAACGTCGCTGAACGGTGAAGTTCACCACATCGTGGCCAGCGTACTGATGGTCGTTGGCCGGATCCAGAAAGTAGTCGCCGAGATAAACCCATTCCAACTCAGCGCTCAGTGTTTCGCTGGGCGTGTAGAGCAGCTGTGCGCTGCCCTGAGTGCGCGGTGCAGTGTCTATGTCGTTGCCATTAATACTGACGTCATTGATCAGGCCGTTCTGTTCATAGAGGTGCTTTGCCCAGTTGCCGGCTGTGGCGATCTGCCAGGCGGAGTTGATGGCATAGCTAAGTTGGAGTTCGACTCCTCGGTGGCTGGTTTCACCATTGCTGACCACAAAACCGTCGGCGTCTTTAATAATGACCTGCTCTTTATTCATGCTGTAAATATTTAACTCAGCGGCGAGATTGTCTCGATGAAAACGCAGTCCGGCTTCAACGCTGTCTAGCTGCTCGGGCTTGATATCGGCCACGGCTTGCTCGCGCTGTAGACGATAGATTTCATTGATCTGGGGTGCGCGATAGGCGCTTGCTAATCGTGCATAACCTGAGAGATTGTCGCTAAAACTGTAGTCGGCACCCAGGTGAAAGTTGAGGTTGTTGGTGCTGTCGGAGCGATCGCCAGCGCGAAAGTAACGACAGGTTCCATCGTCAGAATTACAGTCGCTGCGATCGTCTCTGGTAGTGCCCGAGAGCATATTGTTCTCATAGTCGTAGTTGAGGTATTCGTAACGCAGACCCATTTCAGTGGTCAGCTGGTCGCTGACCTGCCATTCGAGATTGGCGAACAGGGCGATCTGCTGGCTGTCTACTTCAAAATCATAATGCTGACCCTGAAAGCGCACATTGTTGGCCACGCCCAGCGCATTGGCTTGAAATTCTTCGACCCACATACTGGCCCATTCGACATCAGTGCCGAGCCACAGAGTGGTGTCAGTGGCGAGGCTGGTCTGGAAGCTAGACTGGACACCGGCACTGGTTTGACCATTCTTTTCTTCTGGCTGACCGGGTAAATAGTGCTGTAAAAAGGTCATTTCACTCTTGCGAACATAAGGCGTTATCTGCCATTCGTTGCCCGCGCTGGTGGCACCGCTAATGCGTGAAGAGAGACGCATGGCTTGGCCATCGCGAAAGGCTTCTGGGTTGGGGTTGGCTTTCCCGGCGGCAGAGTCTTTGTAGGAATCTTTAACTTTGATATAGCCGGCGGTCTCTTGATTGAGATTAACCAGGGCCAGATGCGTGTCGATGCTCAATTCAGACACCGTCCAGCTGTGCTTAAGAGAGAGTTTCTGCTGATCGAAGCCGGCATCATCTTTAAAGCCTTTGTCGGTAACGCCATTGGCAGCGATCTGCCAAGTCTGGTTGCCGCGCTGCTCACGCCAGCCCAATTTGACGCGGTTGTAGTCATGGCTGCCGCTTTCCAGTGACAGGTAGTTGCGCTGAATATCGGCAGAGAGGCTGTTGATAACGCCATGCATGGCATTGGAGCCATAGAACACAGTGCCGGGCCCGCGCCATATTTCCAGTCCAGAAGCCTGTTCGCTGTTCACTTCAAAGAGTTGGTTAACATTGCACATGCCGGTAGGGCGAATCGGCAGGCCATCTTCGGTGGTGAGGATTTCGGCACAGCTGCCAGCACCGGTAAAGACTGGTGAGCGCACGGCGGCGAGCAGTTCCTGACCATTGCCACGACTCAGCCAAACACCGGGAATACGCACGGCCGACTCATTGATATGAGCGTGACCAATGCGCTGTAATTCTTCTGCTGAGACCTTACCTGCGGCGCCGATAAGCTGGTTGAGGTTCTGATCACTGCGACGGCCGGTGACCACGACTGTTTCGATAATGCTCTCGATTTTGTTTTCTGCTTGGCTCTCTGTTTTGTTCGGTGCCAGCTGTTCTGCTGTAGCTAAAGCTAAAGCAGGGATAAGGCTAAGTATCAGTAGGGTAATAATTGCTTTCATCGATGTGAGTAGCCCTTGGGGTATTTTTTTGTCGGTGTAGTCTTTAGTGAAAGAGGCATTAGTGCAACTGTGTTTATGACTGTCCGGTTTACTAAAAGCCGACAATATTAGGCCAAATGACGCCACCTTTCGTAGATAGAGCATAGATTAATAAGAGGTAGTTGCTGTGGCCATCGCGCTTTCTAAACTGAACAAGTATTTTGTTGTAGAGAAATTAATTTATCACTCCATCGATTTAAGTCTCTACCAGGTGTCCGCGATTATAGAGGGTGTCGAGCACTATGTGACTGATGAGCGGGGTAAGCTGTTGCGCTCGACTAAGCTGCTGGAATTACAGAAGCAGCTGAGAAAAGTGGCCGCCGAAAACACTGTGCTGCGTCAGACTAGCGCCTATGATGAAATGATTGGCGGGCCGGAGAAGTGCGAGTCCAATGCTCTTGAGGTGCCGTTGGCGGATAATCAGCTATATTGAGCGGGTGGTGGCGCACTGATAACCGAGCTTAGGGGAAGGCCTGTCGAGGGCATTGTCTCTTGTCTATTTTTATCAGCAGTGCATACTCCCGCCACTTAAATCTCAAGCCCACATTTTGGGTTTGATTGTTTCGCTCTTTAGCCCTTTAACCTTTTAACTCTAATTCGGTGACCCTGTGCCAACCAGCCAATCCAGTGACAATCTCAGCAATGATTCCGTCAATGCGCCGCAATTAGCAGAGGTCGCGCAAGCGGCAGCAGCCGAACAACAGCCGGTAGCAGAAGCACCGAAAAAGATGTCGACGCTACTCTCATTGGTGCAGTTTTTTAAGCCCTATAAATTACAGGTCTGGGTGTTTCTTACAGCCTTGGTATTTACTGCAGGTATAACCTTGTCCGTGGGTCAGGGCCTGCGCATGGTGATTGACCAGGGTTTTGCTCAGCAATCCCTCAGCCATCTCAATCAAGCGATTATGTTTATCGTGATTGCCTCGGTGTTGATGGCCATGGGCACCTATGTGCGCTTCTATCTAATCTCTTGGTTGGGTGAGCGAGTCACGGCGGATCTGCGCAAAGCCGTGTTCAATCATATTGTCGCCCTGCATCCGGCGTTTTTTGAGACCAACCGCAGTGGCGATATTATGTCGCGCCTGACCTCTGATACCACATTATTACAGTCAATTATCGGTTCCTCGGCGTCCATTGCGCTGCGCAGTGCGATTAGCTTTACCGGCGCGCTGATTATGCTGCTGATCACCAATTTCAAACTCTCCCTGATGATCATTGTCGCCGTGCCATTGGTGCTGATGCCAATCCTGATTTTTGGTCGCAAGGTGCGCAAGCTCTCCCGAGACAGTCAGGACTCTATTGCCGATGTCGGCAGTTACGCTGGAGAAATTATTCAGCACATCAAGACAGTGCAGAGTTTTACCCATGAAGAGCAGGAAAAAGCCGCCTTTGGCAGCGAAGTTGAGCGGGCCTTTTTGATCGCTCGCACTCGTGTGCGTCAGCGTGCAGTATTGATGGCAGTGGTGATTCTGCTGGTGTTTGGCGCTCTGTCAGGCATGTTATGGGTCGGCGGTAGCGATGTGATCAACGGTAAAATGAGTGGCGGCGATCTTGGCGCCTTTATTTTCTATGCGATTTTGATGGCTACGGGTGTTGCTTCCCTGTCTGAAGTCTATGGCGAGCTGCAGCGTGCAGCCGGCGCTACTGACCGATTGATGGAACTGCTCCACGCTGATAATCAGATTCTGGTTCCGGATCAGCCTCTGGCCGGTGTTGATCTGTTGCCGGCGCAACTCGAATTGAGCAATGTACGTTTTTGTTATCCCTCGCGTCCAGAGCAGCCGGCACTGGATGATTTTTCTCTCACAATTAAAGAGGGCGCCATTGTCGCTCTGGTGGGTCCTTCAGGTGCGGGTAAGTCGACACTGTTTGATTTGATTCAGCGCTTTTATGACCCCCAGCAAGGTGAGCTCTGTCTCGGTGATATCAATATTCGCCAGATGACCCCAACCCAACTACGCGAGCAAATCGCGGTGGTCCAGCAACAGCCAACATTGTTTACCGGTGATGTGATGTACAACATTCGCTACGGCAACAGTGAAGCCACTGACGAGCAGGTGATTGCAGCGGCTAAAGCGGCCCATGCGGACGAGTTTATTAATCAGTTGCCAGATGCTTATCATAGTGATTTGGGAGAGCAGGGCGTAAGGCTCTCTGGCGGTCAACGTCAGCGTATTGCCATAGCGCGAGCACTGTTAAAAGATCCGCGTATTCTGCTGTTAGATGAGGCCACCAGTGCCTTGGATGCCGAGAGTGAATACAAGGTGCAGCTGGCACTGGATAAGCTGATGAAAGGCCGCACCACGGTGATTATTGCCCATCGTCTGGCGACTATTCTTCATGCGGATACCATTGTGGTGATGGATCAAGGCAAGAAGGTGGCTGAGGGTAGCCATCAGGAATTGATCGTCTCTAGTCCGCTTTATGCGAGATTGGCTGCGTTGCAGTTTTCTCAGGATAGTGCTGAGTGATCGTCTCCGTGAGCTAAAACGTATGCTAGAGTAGTTAATAATAAGTGCACCGCAACCCTTGAGGGTAGAGTGTATAAAATAATAAAAAAGATTCTTCCTATGAAAATGATTTTGACTATCACCAGTCTACTGATGTTGTCTGCCTGCGGTTTAAACTCCCCAGAACAGCCGGTTCCAGAAAATCTGCCCCAATTTAATATTAAAACCGCTTCAGGCATCTCTCAAGGGCGCCTGTATGCCAGTGTCGACGACACTACTGGCGCTGAGGTTGTCAGCTGGTTTGATATTCCCTACGCTCAGCCGCCGGTTGGCGATTTGCGGTGGCGTGCTCCCCGGGAGCTGGTTGCTCCAGAACAATTAATTGTCGAGCGTGAGGACACAGCCTGTGTGCAACAGGCGAGTCGTTATGGTGGTGTTGAAGGTGGCGCAGAGGGCGTGATTGGCTCAGAGGATTGTCTGGTGTTGGATATCCGTGCGCCGAAAGATTTCGCCGCTAAAAAATACCCGGTGATGCTTTGGATTCATGGCGGTAGCAACACTACGGGCTTAAAAGATTATTACGATTACAGCAAGTTGGCCGCAGGCAAAGACGTTGTCGTTGTGGCGATCAATTATCGCCTGGGTGCTCTAGGGTGGTTTACTCATCCGGCGATTCAGGGTCAGCAGACAGGTGAAGATCAGACCTCTAATTTTGGTCACTTAGATATTATTCAGTCGCTGAAATGGGTGCGTGACAATATCGCCGGCTTTGGTGGCGATGCTGCGAATGTCACTGTGTTTGGTGAATCTGCTGGCGCGCACAATGTCTATGCGCTGTTGGCATCACCTCTGGCGAAAGGTCTATTTCACCGGGCTATTGCTCAGTCCGGTTACACGGTGACCAGCAGTCTGGAAAGTGCCTATAACCTCGATGGGACAGATAGCTTTGTTACCCGCGGTGGCTGGCAGATAACTCAGAAGTTGCTGGCTCAGAAGGGTAATAGTGGAGCTGAGCCCTTCAATTTAGAACCCTCTAATACAGAACCCTCTAATACAGAACCCTCTAATACAGAACCCTCTAATACAGAACCTTCCAATACAGAAGTTCGCGAACAGCTAAGAAGCATAGATGCACGGGAGTTTATTGCGCTCTATAACGATAAGCCGGATACAGTTGATTACTCTCCTTTGACTACTGCCGACGGCATTGTAATTCCTAAGGTGGGTATGGTTGCAGCCTTAGCTGACCCGCAGTACGCCAAAAATGTACCTGTGATTTCTGGTGCTAACAAAGATGAAGTCACCCTCTGGTTTGCCCTGCACCGCTATTTTATGGAGACCAGCTATCCTTTCACCAAGTTACTGCCGCCGAAGGTTAGTATTAAAGACCCAGAGCTGTATAACTTCTGGGTGCGAACCCGCTCTCAGGCCTGGAAGGCCAGGGGCGTGGACGAGCCTCTGAGTGCCATGGAGCTGGCGGGTTATGATCAGCTGTATAACTATCGCTTTGATTGGGACGATCAGGACAAGTCATTCTTTATCGATTTCCCGTCTATTTTTGGTGCGGCTCACGGCACTGATATCTCCTTTGTTACCGGTGATTTTAAGTACGGACCAGTGACCTCCTATATCTATCCAGAGGGTGAGGCTCGGGATCAGATGGAGCGCACCTTTATGAACGTCTGGGGTGATTTTGCTCACTCGGGAATTCCGGATCAGTCTCTCGACTTTAAATGGCAGCCATACAATCACAAGACTAAAGCCTATGTGCGCCTCGACCGGGATGAGTTTTTAAGTCTGCAGTTTGAGACTGAAACCCTCGATACCCTGTTAGCGGGAATCGCTGAGGATGATAACGCCAGCCAGATTGAAAAGTGCCTGCTGCTGTGGGAAACCCTGACCAATGTGGGCAGTGCAGATGTTGCTCGCTACAGGTCTTGGAACAATGGTCAGTGCGAGCAGCTTGATGCCCGTGCCGAGCAAGAGCGAGTCGCCACAGACTTGATTGAAGAATTTGGCACCTCATCAGTACTTTAGTCAACGCGCTGAGCCGCGTAATTGACTCAATGCAACTGCCAAAAAGCAGGGTAAAGCGCTTTTTC
>ENA-ORXF01000246-ORXF01000246.1-marine-metagenome-genome-assembly--contig:-NODE-246-length-41761-cov-8.619158_pt1 | contig 41761 bp, 63 predicted proteins | sample MGYA00237864_ERZ511476 | MGnify/ENA primary metagenome ERZ511476 (study PRJEB26306, sample SAMN06343908) | marine metagenome | isolation source: coastal waters | place: Atlantic Ocean: West Antarctic...
AAATATAGTTTGACAGAGCTTGATGGTATGATACCATGGGAAAGGGAAATTTATCTATCTCTGTTGGAAAATCACCTTCGAGAAGAAGAAACCCGAAAAAAACAGGAACAATGATATGGCCTTAGACGGTACAATAGATACGCTACGAGAACAGAATCAAACACTGGGGAATATCTTCACCCAGGGTGGCCGTAGTGAAAAAATACAAGAGAAACAATCTGATCAGATTAGTAATCTGATTGGCGTGTTAACGGGAAATGACCTTAAGAAGAAAGAGGAAAAAAAGGAACAAGCAGGTATCTTCGAGCGAATCCGTAAGGCCATTGAAGGACTCAGTTTTAAAGTGGTCGGCGGCGCCAAAGGCGGTTCGAGTTTCCTGAAGGAAATGCTTGGTAAACTACTCCCGTTTATCGTCGCAGGTCTGGTTGCACTGCCGGCTCTTCTCAGTAAAGGTCTTACGAACATTGTAAATAGCGAATTCGTGGTAAAAATGCGGACGGCATTTTCCAAAATAGTTGGAGGCCTGAAAAAGAAATTCCCCAAGATCTTCAAGTCATTTGATCGTATTATCAACTTCTTTAAGAGAATCAAAAATTCCAAGATGCTGAAGGGATTGTTCAGTACCGTGGGTAAAGTGTTTGGTTTCTTGAAGAAATGGGTCCTGGACCCACTAAAGAAAGCATTCGGTAGTCTTAAAAAGGTCAAGGGCCCAATCGCGCGTATCAAAGGATTCTTACTGAAGAAGGGTCCACTCCAGAGTTTCTTGAGTGGATTCAAATCCGTATTCGGACTACTCCTCAAACCGCTTGTATGGATCACTTCAATAATCGCGGGGGTGAGGGGGTTCATCAAGGGATTTAAAGAAGGTGGTTTCCTCGAAGGGCTTAAACAGGGATTGATTGCTGTGATTGACAATATATTTGGCTGGCTGATTGAATTGCCTGCTTGGGCAATCGGATGGGTCCTCAAAAAACTTGGTTTCAAGGAACTTGGAGCGAAATTCAGTAACTTTAGCTTCTCTGAAATGTTAGAAGGTATTACTGATTGGTTTACCATCACACTACCCAATTGGATCGTCGAGAAGATTGATGCGATCAAAACCTGGTGGAAAGAATGGACATCGAAAAGCCCATTCGGAGCTTTCCTTGGTAAAGTCGTCGATATCGTCACTTGGCCCTATAGAAAGATTGCGGGTTTCTTCCTGGGTGCATATGATTATGTAGTGGGACTTTTCGGTGAGGATGGTACACCGAAAGATGGTGAGAAGAAAGAAGGCATGTTTGATAAAGTTCTGGCGATCATCGCTTGGCCCTATAAAAAGATTGCAGGTTTCTTTACAGGTGCCTATGATTATGTAGTGGGATTGTTTGGAGGTGACGGTGAAGAAGTAGAGGGTGTGCCGAAGAAAGAGGGCATGTTTGATAAAATCCTTGAGATCATGGCTTTGCCTGTTGAAAAGATCAAGGGTTTCTTTACAGGTGCCTATGATTATGTCGTGGGACTTTTCGGTGGCGGTAAGGATGCGGATGCAGATGGTAAAGGCATTGTGCCAAGTATCAGTGATATGTTTGGTGGTGTGGCAGATATATTCACATTTGTATCAGAAAAGATTGGCGAATTTTTCACCAAGGCAAAAGATTGGATTTTGGATAATCTCCCATCACTGAGTGATCTAATAGATGCAATTCCGGTAGTGGGCAAAATTGTGAAGTGGTGGAAGGGAGACAAGGGGGAAGATAAAGAAGAAAAAAATACGGGTGCCGCCACATCGTCATCCGAAATGGAAGAGGGAAAGATCCAGGCGCGACAACGTAAATTGAGGAACGCAGAGATCACACGAAGAAGGGGTCTGGGTCAGAAGGAAGATCAGATCGTTTCCCGGGTGGGAAAAGAATCCGACTGGAGAGAAAAGGCTATTAAGTCTATAGAGCGAGAAAAAACCCCTAAGGTTATAGAGCTTGAGAAGGGTGGAGAATGTTGCGAAGCAATACTGAAAACCCTCTCAGACAAAAGAAAAACCGCCACTGATGTATCTTCAGTGATAACCGGCGGTTCAACGGTCGTGAATCAGTCGACTGGAGGTTCAACATCCAACACCACGGTGGTCAATAATAATGCAGGTAATAACGATTCACTTAGAGCATTAGATAGGGCGTTCAGTCCATCAATGAACAGACAGCTGAGTGCAATATAAAGTTTCTGATACTAAAAAAAACCCTGTCCCGATTTCTGGGACAGGGTTTGTGGTATTCCTGATATTAACTCTGTGCCAATTTGGCGAAGTAACTCAGAGTTTCAGCATCATCTTCCTTCTGTGTATCGAATGGCGGTTCCGTGGAACTCGCTGATTCGGGTGCTGGAGTGGATTTATCAACCGGGGCATCCGTGGTCTCACCCTGATATGAATCAGCGAGGACTTCATCTCCCAGGACCTCATGCAGTTTCTTGGAGAGTTCAGCATAGGTCTTGAAGGCACTGGGATCAGTGAACTCCTTCAATGCGTAAGCCGTATTATACACCTCTTCAAGTTTCGCCTCATCTCCGCCATGGAGTTCAGACACGGATTCAAACTCAGACTTGTCGTAGTTACGGTAACCCTCGAAGTTACGAATCTTGAGTTTGAAGTTTGCACCGGTCCAGAAGTCGAATGGATTCATTGGCTTCTCATCTTGGAACTCCGGCTGCATCACATCCATCACTTTGTCCATGATCTTCTTACCGTATTTGTATAGGAAGACCTTGCCTTCATTTTCTGGATTAGATGGATCACTGATCACCTTGATGTTAGAGACATGATGAAGTCGACGTTTGCGAGCACGAGCAGTCTCCTTGTCTTCCTCGCGACCAGAGTTCCAGAGCTTGGAATTGAGTTCACTGAGGGGATCATTCTGCCCGATTGTAGTGAGGCTCTTCTCGATATACCATCGACCAGTAGATCCCTTGAAGCCATGGTCCCAATACCGAACCCAGGGGAGATCTTCACCTTCTGCTGCCGGGAGGAATCGAATCACAGCGTAGCCGTTGCCCGCCTTATCGACCTGTGGAGCCCAAAAACGATCATCACCGTAGTTGACTTTTGTGTTTTCAGTACCTGCGGCCGTGATGAGTTTATCAATTGCTGCAGCGCGACTTTGTTTTAGTTTATCGAATGACATATGTATTTTTGTATTTGGTTGTGTGTATCTGTTGTATGTTTGTATTGCGGTCTGTATCCCAGTGGAGGTTAATATTATAACATAAATGGCGGTTCATGTAAACACTTTTATTAGGTTTGTTTTCGCCTTTCTTATGTCTATCCAACTCCTCAGGAATGGTTTGTAGTTTTCAACCAGATCAAAGGTCGATTTGAGCATTCCCAGGGGATCACTCATGATCTTCCGTAGATCTGGTATGAAAGTAACAAGATTATCTATCACCGTCATAGTCTCAAGGGAAGCCGACATGATTGGTGGCGCTTCATTCTGAGTACAGGATGGTGAGTGGAATAGTAAGTCGAATCGATTCACCTCATCGGAATCACCCAATGAGGATTCTAGTGCCCTTAGGTCTTGGAGGAATCGATATGAGAACGTCTCGAGGATCGTCCTCAGGCGTTCGTAGTGGTCCATTGACATATCCCCTACCCAGAGCTTGGGAGATCCATACACGGCGTTTGCAACACAGTATTTGATCAATTCGTCCTCCTTTGGGGTGTTCCGAGCCAGCTTCTCAAAGAAATACCGATCCCGTCGACCCTCATACGATGCCGGTCGAGATGCAGGTGAGGAGAAGTTGTATTTCTGTGCATCATATTTCCCTGAAAAGTGTAGCCGGATTGCCGTATGAATTTGAAATGCCCGGTAGCCATTCACAATAATTCGTCTGGCACGTCACGGATTGGGAATGTAACACTCTCACCATTTGCCTTGAGGACTTTCATGGATTTATACCGTTCTCGATTCGAGAGGTTCCGATTGAATCCAGGTGGAAGATCACATGGTGCCTTTTCGGTAATCTGTGTCTTGACGGTATGATCACCATCAAACACACCGGGAATCCAATCCTGAAGTGCCCTTGAGCGGTGGAAATCATTCAGTCGTTTATCTAATCGCTGTATGGTATTTTTCATCTTCTATTCCGGGATGGGTGTCTCGGTTGGATTCTTTCCCCATTCATCGATCTCCTTGATACATTCTTGAATCGATTCAGGACTCAATGTAATGTGTCTTGCGATATAAAACCGCGAGCAGATTGATTTGAGTTTCGCGTATTCTTCTTCTTTAGTTATGTTTTCCATATTGTTCAGTCTTTTTTGCTGTCGTCGAAGTAGTCGAGTCGATCTGAGTCAGTGTTCATGTGGGGCATGAGAGATCCTCCAGGTTTTCGAGTTCTTGTTCAGCCTCACTTGCATTGATCAATCGATGCAGATCCTCGGAGTCCCGCCGAAGTGCAGCGATCTTTTTGATGAGTTCATCCTGCATTAGTCGACCCGTGCGGTCACCCGCAGCCACCCGGATACGGTATATCAGATCGTACAGTGCGTATTCTTCTTTGCTTATGTCTTTCATTTCAAATTCTTTTTTGGCAATTTATCGTGGCAGCAACTTGGTTTTATAGAGAACCAGCCACTCGTTATAGCTGATCGCGGTGTGGTGTGCATTCGTCCATGCAGGGTGCAGGTGTTCCACCCGATAGGTTTCTTGACTGCGACCCGCTAAGTGGAAGGAGATTATTATGACCGTCAGGATGAAGCCGATCAGGATCGCGGCGAGAATGGCGGGGGGTATGGGTTCTGGTTGGTTCATTTCAAATTCTTTTTTGGTAATTCATACCGGACATTAAATTCTTCGTGATACTTCTGGATACCATCCAGTGTGTTCAGGCAGTCTTGGCAAGTTAAAATCATTTCATCTGACCAGGTCATCTCTTCAGTGGAACTAGGGACATCGCAGTAGTCACATTCTTCGATCTTTAACTGACCTTCTGGCATATAGCGAGTGTCTCCACGGTGTAACTATTCAACATGTTTTGGTCCGTCACCAAAGTGAGTTGACCATCCATTTCATTGGCAGCATAGATCACCCGGCCTTCATTCCACGCAATGTCAATTGCCGCACGAGTGGGTGCAGGTCGAAGTCCGTGGAATCTTTTGGGTGTCTTGATCATGTATTAATACTATCAGGTTTTTCCGGTTTTGTCAAGAGGTTTCCTTGAATTAATACCTTGCACACGGTGGAATTTCCCCGGCTTTACTTTCTTCCTTTAACTCTTTCAGCGCGGAATCAATCTCATCGACGGTCTCCCGTATATCCGAGGTTTGGTAGCCTCTCTGTTTTGATATTATGATTAATTCCGAACAGTGTGCTCGGGCGGTTTTCAAAACCCTTATGATCCGCTTTGAGTTCATACAATTTGGAAATATCCATTATAATCCAAGTAATCAGCGACAGCATCCCAGTCCACATGTGGTCGACCAGCCATAGGATAGATCAAAGGAGCACCAAGTGCGGCGTCATCGATATAGAGGTTCGCATATACTTTCGAGCTATCTGTCCAGTCTCCCTGAGTCGGATTCTCATTCACCCCAACAAGTGGGATTCCTTTCCACCTCATCCATTCGACGGCATCCGATAATTCCTTACCAGATCGCATCGTCCAGAGAATCAGATCACATGTCTTAGCCAGCCGTTTCAGGACCGGGACCGCGCCAACACCCATCCCGACATTCGGATATTCATGTGTCACACAGGTTCCGTCAAAATCAATTGCAATAGTTTTTCTCATGTTATTTTACTGTTTGTTTCTTTAATATGGTTTAATAGTGGCTGCCTTATTAAACACTTGGTGTCTTTTCTTTAATACTGGATGTGTTATTAAACACTCGGTGTCTTTTCTTTATTACTGAACCATCCGCGAAGATACACATGATGGCATTAGCGTAGGCAACGATAGCTGCTCCAATGAAGATCCCGGGCATCTCTGCCTCACGGTCTAATGTAAAGCAGATTGCGGTTACACCTAGTGACAAACAGATTCCCAGATTGATTCGGCGGATTGATTCGTAGGTCATAATTGTTTGTTCAGTTTTCGGTTGGGTTTGTCTTCAAGGTATATCATTCGGAATCCGCCAAGAGCCAGCGTCTAACCTGTCCGCGTGTCGGAGCGTTTGGGAGGTCTTCGTCGAAATGTCGCCATTCGTCGGGCGCGGACTCTCGTTGATTTCCTCGGGTCCATAGGACTGGGTAATGCCCGTCCCGCCACTCTCCGAGAGATCGAACCTCCGTCTGGGCGCATGACATTACCCCCATCGCTCCGATGGAGAGTATCCATTCGTATGTTGCGGGCTCGCTCGCATCTCGAATTACACCTGTGTCATTCATACGACACCTCCGATCTCCTTCAATTCCGGGATGCACCGAACACATTCGTCGATGATCGTCAGGAATGCGGCGCGATCATCAAACGAGTCCACATTGGTTGGCGGCGTCCGACGGGATGCGATGTAATGGATACCCGCGATGCTCTGTCTGAGTTTGAGTTCCTGGATATTGCTCTGAAGGGTGAGGTCGAGTAAATACTTGGCCGTCTTTTCAGATAAAAGAGAGGTTTCCTTCGGTTCTTTTGTTTTTGTCATGTGTTGTTTTTTGCTTCCTGAGTTTCGTGCTCGGTATTCGTTGACCGGATGATAAATGTCTTCAATCATACCCGACCATCCCACCAGTTGAACATTCGTCGTAGACCATAACTGCGTATCACACTGAATACCGTGAATATCAAGCTGAGTTGAATGTTATGGTCAAGAGTGATATCCCATCCATATAGGGGGAACAGCAGACGTTGGAGCAGGATACTGATCCCAAGGCCGACTATTACATTTACCCATGCTTCGATGAATGATCTTTTTTTCGTCTGGGTTTTCATTTTACCAACCCTTGGCTTCGAAGACGAACTTTTCGGAGAATTGACTTGACACACACGACCGTTCCCAGCATGAAGTTGGCTTGGAGCCATTTGCATTGACGAGATCCACCATCCCGGCATTGAGTCGAAGGGCCTCGATTCGGAAACACTTACCAGATCGAAGTGACCGGACTTCATCACCAACAGTGACGGTCTGGAGGTTGTTGTCGAGGATGGTCAATACGGTTTCTTTCATGTTATTATTATACCAGGTTTTTCAGGGGAAGTCAAGAACAAAGGTGAGATCGTAAAGTTCTGAATCGAACAGATGGGATACGGCAGGGACCGTGCTTCGCAACCAAGCGTCGTTTGTGTATTTGTTCCCAATGCTTTACGGTTAATTCAATGTGTGGGTGTCATCATCGATTCATTCCCTTCGGGCTCTCATCTTTCTCCAGAGTCTTCTTTAGTCCGAAATTACCCGCAATGTGAAAACAGATAACGCCTTCGGGATTAGAGAATCCCGGTGCGGCAGTACTCCCATTCTCGCGAAGTCCTTCAACTGCTTTGTCGATCTCCACGGTAGAGAATTCACCGCGGTATAAGACCGGGACAAGTGAGCAACACCCCGGGAGTTCTTCCTGGTATTTCTCGACCCGAGGATCACCACAGGGGATTCGCTGGGGTTCTTCACCCTGCAGATGCCATCGAAGAGTATTAAACAGGCTGAATCTCTTTTCCCCCAGTCCATATTTTCGTTGGATACCTTGGCCCCACCACTCACCGAAATGTCGACCAGGACCAAGCTGCATCAACTCGTCTTGGTTTTCTTGGACCCATGCGGCGAACCCAAAATTATCATCACCCGGAATGATCCATCGCTTACGACTCCCGACCAACATTTCATTGTCTTCATCGATATAAATCTGAGCATTCGTTCCGTCGATCTTCTCGGTGATTACCGACTCGCGGGAAGCCCTAGCCATTTTTGGAAAAGCATTGAATTCTTTCATGTTCTTAGTATAGTGTGTTGAGTGGTTTCTCTCCCTTGATCCGATTCAGTTGCACGGATTCTGCTTCCACCTTGACCTTCAGTGGACCATCGATCATCTTACCGATATCCTCTGGGTCGATGTCATACTCCTCACAGACCTGCATCAGTGCCTCCACATAGGTGAGGTTATCTGCCCGCACGAGGAATTCAACCTTGTCGATGAGCTTTTGTTTAGTGATTGCGATTTCCATTTCGATATGCATTTGTTTCTCTTGGGGATCAATCATTACAGTCCTCGGTTCACGATCACACGTTGAATGATGCAGTGAATATTCATTCGGCCGTTTGCTTTCTTTTTCTTGGTTGTCAATTTGTCGATCAGCTTCTCAATCTGTTTGGGAGTCCGGGCATTGATATCTGATAGGACATCATGGGGTTTCCGCAGTCCGATTTCATAGCTCTTAAGTGGGTCAAATCCCAGGATTGAACATCCCTTGATGGAAAATCCATTGTCTGATTCAGAGTGATACACCATCAGCTTCTTGTATTTGGCATTGAAGATATAGAGATGTTGAGCACCCGGGATGGTGATTGGATTCACTGAACTCAGGGAGTATTCCTTATTAGCAGGAGCATATTTCATGGTCCGAATCTGGCGATCAGCCGATTGGATTTTCTTCACTCGAGGCTTCCGGGCGTTCTTGGGCTTTTCCCAAGTAGTCGTGGCCTGAAACATCTCCTGCAAGGCCTTGACTCGATTCTTCAATGCAGGTTTCTTCAGGTAGGCAAAACCCTCTACGAGTTCATCATCTTCCCCCTTGAACGCCAGCCAGTATTCGTCGTGGTATTTCTTGATCCATTTCGAGATGGGCTCCAGGTATCGTTTCTCGACTTTCAGATCGTCCAGCATACTCTTGATGTTGATAGTCTTGATCCGAGTCCCGGTGTTTTCTGTCCAGGAGTCAATCAATCCCTCAAGATCACAGAGAGCATTCTGAACCTTGTCTTTCGCGATCTTGTCGAAATTCACGACAGGACGTTTCTTGGCATCATTGGATTTTGGTGGTTTCACCCGAACCTGCCGCAGCGCCTTGTCGACGAGATCACACAGGATGTTACGGCAGGGCACACCGCGGGAATCCATTCGAGCAAGAGAGCCGATAGTCCCGGAGTTGGCAGCAGGGGGAAAATTACCGCAGAGTAGATCAGCCTTGATCTTCCCGTATTTCGCATGGCTGGTCATCCACCGATGCAGGCAGTAGAGGAAATCTGGCTTTTCCAAGTAGTAGTTGTAGAAGGAAAAAGCCTTGACCATAAAGAAGTTTCTCTTCTCTTTGGTCTCTGCCGCCGAGAGATCTTCTGATTGCCAGATCGGTTCTTCACCCGTGAATTTTGAGTCGGGAACGCGGATCTGTCCTGCTTTGTTGAATGCCTTTGTCTGTTTCATCGTATAGTATTATATCAAGTAATAAGTAAAAGTAAAGATAAAAGTGGGGACCCGAGTCGGATTACTCTGGGTCCCGTCCTAGCCCGAGGAGGCCTAGAGGTAAGTTCCCATCAAGCTGAGTTCATCAGCAATGTCATCTGCCGTGGGGTGGAAGCCCGGCGTGCCGAGTGATTCGATTCTCTCGATCCGGGCGTAGCTGATGTCGGTAATCTCCTCAGTCGGGGAGTGAGCCGAGACATCGGGACCCTGGAGTTTGATGACCTTGGGTTTTTCGACCTTCGGGACCTTGACGCGTTTCACAGTGGGTTTCTTCGCGACGGTCTTCTTGGGTGCGGTCTTCTTTGCGACGATCTCAGCGACCCTTGCCGGCACTTTGGTCTTGGTCTTCTTGCCCTTGGGCTTGGATGTAACCGAGGTTTTCTTGGAAACACCCGTGCCACCGAATTTCTTTTCCATGCCTTCGATCATCTTGTTGATGTTGTAGAAGCTGCGCATATTGAAGACCCGAGTTCCAGGGAGTCGAAGCGCAGTGGCGGCGTATTTGCCAGGAACGCCGCAGTCATCGAAGCCCTGATAAATCACCTTTCGAGCAATTTTCCCAGTGGGACAGCCCGTGTCTTTGATGGTCTTCAGGACCGCCATCGTGTCACCGAATCGAGTCGAGTTCTGCATTGTCGCGTAGTTCATTCCTTTATTTTCTTTCATGATGTAGTGTCTGTATTAATACTATCAGGTTTTGTTGGTTTTGTCAAGAGGTATTTTAGCGGAGGGAATCAAAGAAGGTTGACTCAACCTTTCGCACATTCCGTTGATCATCCGGCAGGAAAGCATTGCAATGTTTAGTAGTCGTGCGGGAGTATTTCCGATCAGATACGACCCAGCCAGATCGCGGCTGGTCCTCAAATTCAAGATCGTAGTTCTCAGGGGGGACGCAACTCTCAGTGCAGGCATTGAGCACGAATGCCGCGACTGGAGTCTCGTATGAAAAGAGAATCTCGTTGCCGTTCGGGGTCGTCAGGGTGTGGGAGTTGGAGTTGATTTTAGTTAGTTTCATAATGTGGTCTTGTTCTGGTACTAGAATAACCGATCCTAGGGGTTCTGTCAAGAACTATTTTCATTTATTTTCATTTATTTTCAGTTTGGAGAGAAAACGACGAAAAACGACGAAAAACGATCAGTTTTGGATACTTCCAGTGGAAAAGGACAGTGATTTCAGGGCGATTCTGGGTCATCCTACCCCGAAATCAGTCGAGTAGTCAGTGGGATCCCGTGAAATCAGCTTGAGTTAATAGATGACCGAGCCGAGCCCGAGGGAGTCAGTCGAAGAAAGCTCCAAGTCTTCCGTGAATTCCTGCCCGCATAGGAGTCGAGTCTCCCGGATGATATCTTTTGGGAAATTGGAATCCGTGTACTGGGTGGTCACTGCCGCCAACGAGACACAGGCAAGGAGATCCCCCAGGTCCTTGTATCCGATTCCAATCGTTTCGTCACCGTAACACCCTCGGCCGCTGTAGCTTTCAATCATCTGGATTCGGTCCGAGTCCATTCCGACTTCCTGTGCCGCGTCCATGATACCCTTTGCTGTCTTGTATTTCATCTTCTGATTCTGATTTAGTTGGTTACTGTGTTTCGTTTTTCGGCAACGGCAGCGGTAGCGGCCCAATACAAATTCCGGGCAGCGGCAAGTTCCCTGTCGGCAATCACCGCCGAGACGTCCAGTGCAGGATTTTGACACGCCGCGTGACGCATCTCTTCAGCCCGGGTCTGTGCCATCTGATAGCTCGAGTACAATTTAATTAGTTGGTGTTGTGTCATTTTGTTTTCTTTTAGTTCCGTGCATCTGAGCGAGATCCTTCAACAGGAAGTGGAGTGATTCTGACATCCGAGTGATCCGAACAGCAGCAGCGATCAGTGTGTAATTACAGCCGGGATAATCGTCAGCAGCATGTCGCAAACGGTTTGCAAGCTCGACTACCGAGCAAGTCATGGGAGAGCAATCGTCCTCCCATTCTGGTTTTTCGATTGATGTTTTTGGTTTCATTGTCATCTGGTACTATAGTACAACGAATTGAGGATTCTGTCAACACCTGTTTTCAAAGTCGGAAAAACCGGTGGCCTTTGATTATTTTCACCGGGGTTTTGCCCTTACTCCAGTAAGGAGAGACCGCATGGGTGTGATAGTGGTTCGCAAATCCGACGTAGGATCGGTCGAGTCGAGTGAGATTCTTGGCCAAAAAGAGGGCATATTTCGCCGCCGGGAGTGTCAGGAGCCGACCGAGTTTGTTTCGCTGTGGGTCATTCTGATTCCAGCATGAGAATTGCCATTTCTGAGTGCAGACCTTGTGCGCCGAGATCTTTCGATCAATTGACCGCTGGGTGATCACACACCCGACGGCATACATTCCAGCCTTGTCTTCCCCCCTGGCCTCAGCGAGGATAGTTATCGCGACGATCTCCGTGGGAGTGAAGACCAGAGCGGGCTTCGCGGAAAATGAGGAAAAGGCCGAGAGGCATACAGCGAGTGCAATGAGGGTTTTTAGAGTAGATTTCACGATAGGTCTTTTGGGTTTCTAGGCTTTCAAAAGTTTCAGGATTGCAGTGACCCGGTTTTGCTTTTCGTGGATTTCGTCAAGCAGGGGTCCGGTGAATTTACGGTTTGCAACGACAGAAGAACACATGTTAGTAAAATGGAGTTTGTCCCACCGGATTTCCCTATTCAGGCGGATCATTTCTTGGTGGAGATCTTTTTTTAGTTCAGGCATCTGGTACTAGAATACCAGACTTTGGGTATTCCGTCAAGAACTATTTTCATTTATTTTCAGTTATTTTGCAAAAGTGAGAGAAAACGATGAAAAACGACCAAAAATGATCAGTTTTGGTCCTGGGAGGATGAATTTAATTTCAGTTCCTGGTGATTTTGCAGTGCTTCAGCGGTGGTAGTCAGTCATTTTTCCGTCCCAGACTGTCAGTTCGACCCGCTTTCAGAGGTTGGGGTTACACCAACTCCAATTTGCAGCAATCGTCTCGACGTCATCCAGCCGCCAGTTTTCCGGCTGCCAGCGATCCGCCTCAGTCATTGCCTGACCGACGGAATAGAATCGGGAAACTTCCCGAGAGGGTGCGTCTGTTTCAAAAAGGTGGGAGCGAGTCCAGTATTGGAACTTCGACCCAACTCGGCGAGCGAGAATTACGTGTGGGAGATTGTCAGTCATTTCAATTTGATGGTTCGGACTTCGGCATCAGCGGCAGTGGCAGCCCAGTATGCTTCACGGGCAGCACCGAGATCCGCATCAGCGATGATACTTGCGGCAATCAATTCTATGTCATCATCATTTGCCATTGAAGCGAGACTCTGGGCTTTTTGAGCAGCCTTCCAAGTTTCTTTGAGTCTTTGCAGGCGGGCAGTGTCTTTCGTGATATCTTTCATTTCAATTGGTTATTTGCTCTTTCCAGTTCAGCTGCCGTGGCGCCCCAGGACTTCCCAGCGCCAGCGACGGCCCAATAAGCTTCTTGGTCATTAGCAAGATCCGCGCGCAGCTTCACATTCTCGCGTTCGATCTCTTCCATGTCCTTGCGGATACGGTATGCGAATTGCTGCCACCCCTCACTGTCGGTGCGGATATGGCGGTAAGCGTCATCGAATGACTTGTCGGTGATCGGTGTTTCAGTTGTCTTTTCAGGCATAATGTAGTTTTTCAGTTCAATTCAGTTCAATCTGCGGTCCAGGCCTTGGGCACAGTCAGTCCGGTTTCAGCTTCGAAAAGCCTCAGATGACTATCTGTGAATTCGAAGTCGGATTCTTGCACAAACCATTTGAGCATATCGTCCTGCAGCCGATCAGTAGGGGTCTTACCCGTCGGGGTGGGATGTGTTTGATTCTTAGGCATAATGTAGTTTTCAGTTCAATTCAATCAATCTTCAGGCGGCAACTCGACCGGAAACTTTAAGGCCGGAATCGGAAGCAGCAAGCAGCATGGCGGTGTAATTAGGAAGCGAGGTCAGCACGAACACCACCGGCTCATCCCCGAGCCCAAAATGCTTTGACATGAAGGCTCGCCCCGATGGGGAAACGTGTTTGATTTCTACCGGATCTCCAGTCGCACCGGATTTCTTGAAGGTCGCGAGGAGGTCAATTGATCGTTTTTGTTCTTGCATCTGATACAAGACTATCAGACTTCCCGGGTTCCGTCAAGAACTATTTTCATTTATTTTCACTTTTTTTCCAGTAGTGGGAGAAAACGATGAAAAACGATGAAAAACGATCAGTTTCCCGTGATCTCACCGATAAAGGACCGAAATTGTGCGATCTTTTCCTGCCGATTCGGCCAAAAAATGTAGTCCTTCTCGGGATTTTTCGCCAAATTGTCCAGTAGTGGGTGGATCGCTGCCTCCAGCTTGGTCAATTTCTCACTCACCTGGGCGAGTTCATCGGTTGCTTGAGAAGCAGACTGGGCAATATCCAGTTCGTCCTCGTTAACGGCCGTGAAGCCAAAATCAAACATGTCAGGTGTCATTACGCTATCCTTTTAGTTGTGGTTTCATCGCAGTGGAGGAAAATCGATTTGTTCGATTTCCCCTTAGCGTGGGTAAAAATTTGTTGGAATCGTTGGCGCCATCCTGGAACTCTTCGCTGCTGTGGATTTGATCCTCCAATCTTCCCGACGGAATCGGAGTCCACTTTGCCATTGACGAGTGAATCGAATCCCCATAAGTGAATCTCCTGGTAATCTTCTTCAGCGCAGTAGAGTAAGTACAGGACACCATCGTGCCCCGAAGTCTTCTCCCGGATCTTCTTGGGCAGGGGAATGATTTTCTCTTTGTCCAAGAGTTTCTTCTTCTGGAGTAAGTCCGAGATACGAATATAGTTCGTTCGGAGGATTATCGTATCTGTAGTATTGTTGCAAGCATCTACCCAGAATGCCTCTTTCTTCAGGAGATGCATCAGGGGTCTTCGATCATGGATGAAGTTTGCCTTCGTCTGAATTCCCGGAGTACCGAAATTACAGCCATACACGTCACCCTCGGGATCATTCTTGAAATAATCCTTAGATGGTCCATTACCAATTAAATGCGCGATTCTCTGGGTCATGATTTTGATAAATACAAGTGAGTCAGATTTATTTATGACTTAAAAACATCATGACCGAAACGAAAACAACATAACGAAAGTAAGATAATATGGAAACTGTAATTCAATTCTTGACTGAAAAAGGCTGGTTTGAGTATGTTACTGCCGCCGTCACCATTGGTTCCGTCGTCGCAGCATTGACACCAACACCAAAGCCAGGATCGATCTGGGCAAAGCTTTACAAGGGCATTGACTGGCTGGCGATCAATGTAGGTAAAGCAAAAGAAACCGGAACGAAAGAAGTGGAAGAAGTCACAGAGAAGTAATTAAGACTTTTTCTTCTTGGGTTTTAATTCCGTGCTGCTTTTTGTGGTACGGAATTTTTCGTATTCTCGTTGAAACACCGGGAACAGGAGATTTTCCAAGGACCGAATGATTGCTTCTTCCTTCTGCTCATCATCAATCATGTATGCAATACCACTCATATCAAAAGCCGCATGGGCACATTCATGCATCAGGGTATCAAATATAATGTCATCAGGAAGCCCAATCCGAATCTTGATCACTCTATCTTCTAGCTCATACAATCCATATTCAGGCATCTCCCGATATTTGATTTCAAAATCAACGCCCGCTACCGATATTGATGTTGGATGATATCTCATTTGTTGTAGATCTTTCGCTCTAGCTCCCGAAAGCGTTTATCGGAATGCCAGACTTCATTTGTCTGTGCTTGGTAAATCCCCTCCAGGGTCTGAACCTTTGTTCCCGACTTGAGATGTAACGAAGGCGGCTGATAGAGATTCAAATTGCCGACGTTCGGTGAGGAGCTGGTCTCGCAGGAGGTCAGCACGAAGGGCATCATTACTATTGCCAGAAGAACGGTATTTTTCAATTTCATTTATGAGTCCTTTTTCTCTTTCTCTATGGTCCTCAATCATATCACGATAGAATGCCTTGTTTTTGAAAGCCAGATAGAATTCAAGTGATTTCAAGACTGATTTGATGAGGCCGAAGATCATGTGATTTTATTTAGACCAAGCATAAACCCTCTTTGCATGCAAAGTTCATGACAGTCATAGTCGATGAATGAAGGCCGCGAGTAAGACCAACACAAAGACGACACAGAGAATACATTGAACACATTCATGTACTTCTTCTTGATTATTATGTTTATTCATTTTCAATTTGCCGCCGGACTTGCGGACCGATTCGATTCCCAATTTGACTCCAGATTTGAATATCGATTCGATCATCTACTTGACAACATATCTGACTCCAGGCTTGATCACCAGTTCGCTCATCGATTCGATCCATGATTGGTCTCTTAATTTGCTTCCTGATTTGAGAGTTAAGATTCTTCATTTTTCGAGTTGGTCACTGATTGGAATACCGATCGGGACATTGATTTGTTCGACAATTGGATGTCCAATAGAAGTCCAGATTTGATGCCAGGGTCGATCACTGACTCGATGCCAGATCGGATTCCTGAATTGATTCCTAACTTGATACTTAAGATTCTTCATTTTTTAATTTGTCGGGTGACTTGATTCCTGATTTGCCATCTGACTCGATGCCCGACTTGATTCCAGATTTGACGCCAGATTTGATCGTCGGCTTGATTCCATATTTGATCCTCGATCTGACCCCCGATTTGATCGTCAATTTGATGGCTGACACGACCATCGATTAGACTCCAGATTTGCACCCTAAGATTCTTCACTTTTCGAATTGATACCTGGGGTGAGAATTGAATTGTCGCCAGATGGGGACCCAGACTTGATCCTCGATTTGATGCCCGAGAAGATCACTGACTTCTCGCCAGATTCCTTCTCCGATTTTAGGATCGATTTGATTCCTAATTTGATCATTAACTAGAGCCCGGATTTCCCACTTGAGATTCTTCATGTTTTAATTTGATCACCTACTTGGTGCCATATCTGACCATCGATTTGCGACCAGAGTTGGCTTCGGACTTGCGGGCCGATTCGCATCCCATTTTGATTCCAGATTTGAATATCGATTTGCCATCTGAGTTGATCTGTGATTTGAAGCCTGATTTGATTTTTGAGATTCTTCATCTTTCAATTTGATTCCTAATTTGATCATCGATTTGATCCTCAATTTGATCCTCGATTTGATCGATGATTTGCCATCTGACTTGATCATCGATTTGAAAACTGACTTGAAGCTGGACTTGATCATCGATTTGGAACCAGAGTTGCTGGAAGATTTTATTCCTGAGATTCTTCATGTTTTAATCTGGCACCAGATTTGATCCCGAACTTGATCCCAGATTTGCTCCTCGATTTGCTCCTCGATTTGTCGTCTGACGTGATCCCAGACGTGATCCCGAATGTGATCCCGAACTTGATCCCGAATTGGGCGGCCGACATCATCTACGACTCGATTCATGACTTGATACTTGAGGCTCTTCATCTCCAAATCTCAAGTTGACTGAATTGAAGCCTGATTTGGACCCAGACTTGATTCGAGATCTGATTCTTAGCTTGTCGGCGGACTTGGACCCAGACTCGATCTTCAATTTGATCTTTAACTTGGTCCTCGATTTGATCAGAAAGTGGGCGGACGAATTGATTCCAGATTTTATACTTGAGGTTTTCCATAACAAAAACCCGGTTTTTAGTGAGAACCGGGAAACTCCATCTTTTACGTCTGCGCGATCAGTTGGTCACAATAGTCATTCGGGTCATCAAACATCAGGGACTCATCGTCGTTTCTCCAAGTCGAGGCGATTGCCGCTCTTGCAGTCTTCAAACCTCCATAGGCGTTTGGATCTACCCGAATGAAGTAATCCTTGAATGTGCCATCCGGTTCAGGTGAAGAATTAATCACCTTGACCATCATCAAAGCCTCATCATCCCCCAGAGTCTTACGATACAGAATCCCGAAATCATCTTCCGAAACAACTTCAGCACCCGTATCCTGGAGATACCGTGACTGCCCGTATTGGTCGATCTTCACGCGACGAACCTCAGCATTGCTTTCTGACTCGATATCCTGTGGAGTAATCTTCTCGGGATTATCAACCACATAGGGTTCTACGACCACACCTGCAACCATGTAGACATTCGAGGGGTCATCTTTCCCGAAGTCGATTGCAGGACCATCCAAGTTGTGGCAGACCTTCACATCACCGGCAACGATGTCTTCATTCGGCACTTCCATGTGGACAGTTGGTTTTTTTGTCACGATACAAATCTCATCGTAAAACAAAGTCCAGCCCAGCTTGCTCATGTCGCACACCAAATCAGTGGATTCCTCGATGCCTTCGACTTCAGGAACTTCTTCTTTGAAGAATCGAAAGAACATCGCGCTCTCAATGGAATGATTCATCCACACAAACTCATTGCTCGTCCCTGGGTAATCTTTCAAAGCCCGGTAGGGTGAATCTGCAACATGAATCGGGGGAGTTTCAAGTCCGAGTTTGGCATATACTCGGCCGATAATCGAATGGATCTCACTCAGTGGGGGCATCTCGGAGGAGAGCCCTTTTTGAATTCCTTCGTTGGCGTATTCCACCATTTTCGATTCCTGCTCTTTTGTCAATGTTTCAACCATAATATTTCTCTTTTCAATCTTCTGTCTTCAATGTTCGGTTACTCTTTTCAATCTTCTGACTCAGTCTCTGACATTCACCAGACGTTCCGGGGTATACTCAACCTGCCCGATCACTCGATACTGTCCTTCTGGCAAGACAATCGTGTCGTGTTCTTGATGCGTCAGAGCACCACCAGTAGAGGCAGTGACCTCGACGAATTTCGCCAGATCATTTACCCCATTGGCATATCCAACAGCACCATCATGAATGGTGTGGTGATGCCCAGTGGCTTCTCCAAGTGCCAGGGTGCAACGCTTGGTCGGCTTGAGATTGGTTTTGTTGATGGTATTGATGGGCTGGATGAGCACATCTCCTTGACGGTACAGTTTGTTTTTCATGTTATTTTGGATAAATTGGTACATCTGGAAGGATTCGAACCTTCAGCCTAGGCCTTAGAAGGACCTTGCTCTTCCATTGAGCTACAGATGCGGGTGGTTGTTAAAGATCTTTCATTCATTCTGTAGTAACTACTATACCAGATAGTCATGCTTTTGTCAACCCATAAGAGCAGTGATTGTGTCAGCCCATGATATCAGTGAGGATTTTACCGTCCTTATTGATTCCAATGGGCCGAAGGTCCGGCGTCATGAGTGTTTTCTCGGGGTTGATCCCCATGAGGTGATACAGAGTTGCACTTAAATCAGCGGGAGATACTGGATCCTCTTCTGGCTCACTGGCAGTCATATCAGGTTTACCATACACTGCCCCTTGTTTGATACCACCACCCGCTAGTGCAGCACCAAAAAGCTTAGGCCAATGATCACGACCCGCAGTACGATTAATCTTAGGAGTGCGGCCAAATTCAGATGTCACGACAACCAGAGTCTCGTCAAGCATCCCGCGATCATCGAGGTCCCGAATCAGTGCGGCATATGCTTTATCGAATTCTGGCTGCCATCTTTTGATTCCAGCTTCAACACCATCATGCATATCCCAGCTGCCGAACGTCACGGTGATATACCTCACCCCTGCTTCAACTAACCGGCGGGAAAGAAGAAAACGAGAACCCGCAGCACCAGTTCCATACTGTTCTTTGGTTTTTGAATCCTCTGTCTTGAGGTCAAATGCCTCTCTTGCTGATTTACTTGAGATAAGATCATATGCCTGAGAGTAGAACTTATCAACCCCACTCAGGGAATCTGACTTTTCCAGATTTGAAAAGTGATTGTCCACGACCTGCAGCATTGACCTGCGTTTGGCAAATCGGTTGGTATCTACACCCGACGGCAATCCAAGATCCCGCACCTGAAAGTCACCTGCCTCTGGATTTGCACCAAGCCCAAATGGACCGAATGCAGTAGACAGATAACCAGGTCCTCCAAATTCATTTGCCTTATTGGGAATTGCAACATACGGTGGAAGGTTATTTCGTCCACCCAACTCATGAGCAACCACTGAGCCAATACTGGGATAAATGAGGGCAGGTGATGGGCGATAACCCGTCATCATGTTGTGTGTCCCTCTTTCATGTGCGGCCTCACCATGAGTCATCGATTGAATCACAGTAATCTTATCAGCGATCTTGGCAGTCTCACGTAGATTTTCTGATAGACGCAAGCCATCGACTTTTGTATTCACGGCACCCAGGGGACCACGATATTCGATTGGAGCATCTGGTATCGGAATCCAACTTTCCTGATGTGCCATTCCACCGGGGAGGAATATTTGAATGACGCTCTTCGCGCGAACCTTGAGATTTGATTCTGCTTGTGCTTTCAGGAGTGATCCCATTGATAGACCCAGCACAGAGCCATTGACGAGGAATGATCTTCTATTCATGATAGTATTTATGAAAATAATGATTTCACTGGTCTTGCCTTACTCACATCAGTGAGTCGAAAGTCTCTGCCGGAATCACGATATGTCAAGGTCTCTGAGTCAAACCCCAGTGCATATAGAATCGTTGAATGTAATTGATGCACATGGACCCTATCATCAACACTTTGACCACCAAGCTCGTCTGTAGAGCCATGGACATGACCGCCTTTTACTCCAGCTCCAGCCATCCAACTTGAGAATGCTCGAGCATTATGCGCCCTACCACCAGGACCATCTTCGCGGGTGGATCGACCAAATTCAGTCGATGAAACCACCAGAGTATCATCGAACAATCCTCTTTCTTTAAGATCATCTAAGAATGCCGCAATGGGTTTATCGATTCTCATTGCATTTCTTGCCACACCCCCGCGAGCATTAGTGTGTGTATCCCATCCACCATTCCAGACCTGGACCATCCTCACTCCTCGTTCAAGCAATCGGCGAGCAATAATGAATTGACGAGCCTGAGCTCTCACACCAGGATCTGGGTGATTGATACCATACCGTTCTTTGGTTGCCTCTGATTCCAGATTTACATCAAATGCAGTAGTGGCTTCTATTTGCATTTTGAATGCAAGCTCGAATGATTGAATTCGGGCTTCTAGTTTAGCTTCACCTTGCCGTTGCTGCTTGTGAATCTCATTCAAAGTATTAAGTAGGTCCAGCTGTTGTCTTTGATCCGAGCGAGAGGTGAATCCATTCTTGATGTTCTCAATCACGTCCTCGATATCTTCTTTGTTGGGATCCACGAACGTCCCCTGAAAGGCACCGGGCATGAAAGCTGATTGCCAATTCTTAACACTCTGACCTGGAAAGCCGCCTGGGTTCATTGCTACGAAACCAGGGAGATTCTGATTCTCTGTACCAAGCCCATAAAGAACCCACGACCCCAGCGATGGTTTGATCAATCTGAAATCACCGGTAGTCTGCATTAGAGTTGCAGGACCATGTGCGGGAATCGACGTGTGCATTGAGTTGATGATCGACATGGAATCGATATGTCTCCTCATTTCTTGCCATACTTCAGAGACCATCACACCGTTCTGACCAGTGGGTGTGAATTCAAATTGAGGTGCAAGGTTTCTACCACCCGCGGTAGCAAGATCTGGTTTGTGATCCCAAGTCTCAAGGTGAGATTGAGCGCCACTCTGGTAGATGTGAATCAATCTTTTGGCTTTGGCAGGAAACGGTGGCTCTTTTGGTGCCAACATATTCGCGCGGGCTTCTAGGTCCATCAGAGAAAGAGCGCCGATGCCTGTGCCAAATGTTTTCAAGAAATCTCTTCTATTGTGCATAGAAGATTATATCATACCCAAGATCAGTTGTCAACAACAATCAAATCAAAAGAAGCAGTAACGCTACTATTAATCGGTCCCTTGTGTCGTAATTCGATATCACTCTTCTGAGGGACTTTGATTGGACACGGAAATTCTATTGACTGTTGTCCCTTTTCGATGTTCATTTCATGTCGTGCTCTCATCATACCACCGAATTCCTGAACAAACAAATAGATAGAACTCGCGACGGCGGTATGTGAACTTACCTCCATATTAGTAATGTATCCGGTTTTGTTTCTGGGAACTGTGTAGAATGCATTAAAGGTTTCAGCATGGCCAATCTCCATTCTACCAAAATACCCGTCAGAATCCCCATCTTCATAGATGTTAATGACACCGACATTTGAGTCACCGGCACCGGCGGCTGTCTGCACGAAGGCTTTATCCAACCTAATAAATTTATTTGTTGTCTTTGTTCCCTCGGTCGTTCCATATAGAGTCACATCTTCTTGCAGGAAATCCCAATTGGTATCAAGTCCCTGCAGTCGAATGCTACCCGTATCATTAACAGAACTCGAGAATGCAGTCAGATTAAGACCAGTGCCGCCATTGTAGAGTCCAGCACGATCATGAATTGCATACGACAGATGGACACCCGCGAGATCATAGATCGAGAGGAATACATTCGCTGTGCTGGATGGTGTTATGTTAATCCGACCACACCGGTGAATTGCCTCATATCCAGTAACATTACCCGCAGAGATCTGATGGTTTGCACCAGATCCATAGGGCACTGCTAAGACATTACCACTCTTATCAACCGTGAGACTAGTCTCATGTTGAGTTTGACCAAGACCTTGATTATTTAATTGATTAGTTGAACTTTCCCATTGTGCCATAGAAATACCTTTATTTTATTAATTATCTACCAAGAATAGATCGAAATCAGCACCGACATTATTATTTGTGGCACCCTTGATCCGCATATCGATGTTGCTTTTTTCTGGTATCTGCAAGGGTATCTGCCAAGTCGTGAAGGCGTGATTTTGGAACAGCTTCATCTCATTTCTTGCTCTGAAAACCCCACCGAATTCTCGGACGAATAATGACGCATCCGTTGAAATATTCTTAGACGATGTGCATTGGATATCGATCAGATAGGCCGTTTTACCAGCGGGAACAGTATATGCCGTCTGGAGTGTCTGACCTTTGCCAACAGCAATCTCACCCATCACGACTGAACCATTTTTGATTTGAATCTTACCCACATTTGTTGCTCCAGTCAAAACATAAGCACGATTGACGACCAAGAAGGAATTTGAACTCTCTGCTGTCTCACCTGTTCCTGTGATAGTGAAATCAGCGGTAATCTCGTTGTAACTATTATCAAGTCCCTCGACTCTCATTGTGACTGCACCCGCTTGACCGCTAGCATCAGCAGTCGACGAAGAGATCACACTCAGTGTTCCGGCAGATGTATCCCAGGGGTAAAGAATAGTTGCCAATGTATCGGCAGGAGTCCAGATCGTGGAGTAATCAGAAGATGCAGTACTATCTACTACACCGAATTTATGGTCATTTCCATACCCAGTGATAGTGCCCTCTGAAATCTTATAATTCTGGGCAGCACCCCATGCATTAAAATCTAGGGTTGCATCATCACTATCGAAATTGAGGCCAGATAATGGTCTACCGACAAACTCGCCGGCTCTGTCGACCTGGACCATTGTGGCATGGATGTATTTGCCAGTCTGTGAATTGTATTTAAGTTTTTGACTTTCCCACTGTGCCATAGAATACCTTTAGTTACGTGTTCGTTATTTCTATTTATACTCTACGAGGCTTCGTCCTACGATTTGCTCTTTGGTGATAAAATAGTAATCGGACACTTTATGATTATCACCAAAGAGGAAGAATTCATTTGTCCTCATCTCGAAGGTGAAGCTTGTATTCAGGTTAATTGGGTAATAGGCGATAGCAATCACTTCTTGCCCATCGATCAGAATACACAAATTTGAAATTGAAATTGTGGCAGGATACCGAGCGATAATTCTCTTGACGACACGGACCATTTCATCATTCTCTACGATATCAGCGACAACGATATCACCAACATAGTAGTCAGGGAAGTCTTTACGAATCCAGATGGCATCACCAGATTCGAGTGTTGGTTCCATACTTTCACCAGATACTACAATGAGAGCAAAAAAGTGCTGGGATAGATATCCCAACACCGTCATAATACTCAGGAGGACAATGAGAAGCCAGAATCTTACTCCATGTTTTCTCGACATTTTCTTTTATCCAGTTGCCGACGAGCCTTCTTGGTGTTCTTCTTATATGCCTTTTCTTGGCTACGAGAAGTCGAGAAGGGCAGTCCCTTTTGTTTTGCTACTTCATCTTTCATTTTTAAATTGGTGGAGGCGGTGGGAATCGAACCCACGTCCAATAGCACCTAGAATGCACTTCTACACGTTTAGCTATATTCAATCAGACACAAGAAACTCAATAGCATTGTTTCTCATGACGTCGATTCGGAATCTTAAGGCAGGAATCCAAATCAATCTTTCCTGCCAGCAACCTCTAGTGTGAGTAACAGATCATCCAGCGAGGTGATGAATCATCTGTCTGGTCATGCGACCACTTCTTCTTGAAGACCTGCCAGAACAGCATCAGCATTGTTCATGATGGCAGTAGCTTCATCGAGTAGACCGGCAATATTATTTTCGCCAATTAGTTTTTAGTCGATTTTTAAGGTACCCTCGACCAATACCTACGTGCTTCTTCATTCAGTCAGCGTTACTGTCGAAACCAGTACGCCCCCAAAAATGTATTTATAGACCATCAGACCCCGAACACGGAGTCCTGACAGGATTGACAACACCCACTGATCTGTGATTCCCTGATACTGATCTGATCACGAAAATCGACGGCAGGACCTCCACAGGTCGGACAGTCACCTGCCTTCATTGCAGGACGGCGGTGCGGGAAGATTGCGTCGACGGGGCGGGATTGGATGGATTCATTCATGTTCATAAAGTGGTTGTCCTGGCTGGGCTCGAACCAGCGACCGATGTGTTATGAGCACAGTGCTCTAACCAAACTGAGCTACAGGACAATTAAAAATGGAGCCCCGGGCTGGGTTCGAACCAGCGACCTATTGTTTACAAAACAATGGCTCTTCCAACTGAGCTACCGGGGCGATGTTAAAAATGGTTGTCCCGGCTGGATTCGAACCAGCGACCGCAGCTTTATCAAAGCTGTGCTCTACCAACTGAGCTACAGGACAATTAAATTGGCGGGAATGACGGGACTCGAACCCGTGACATCTTGCGTGACAGGCAAGCACTCTAACCATCTGAGTTACATCCCCGAGAAAATTAATGACTACCCTCCAATGAAATGAAGTCGCTGGCGAAGTAGAAAAAGTCATCTTTGAAACTATAATAAAAGCATTCACCAATCTCCATCTGGAGCTGGATGTCCCGATACTTAGCTCGCACGAACCTCTTGAATCCATGCCCAGTGAGATAGAAGGGTTTGCCCTTGAATGACATCTGAGGATACGTGTCAGCGATCATCTTGGGGACATGACTATTCCCTTTGGAGAACTCCGGGTAATCTGATTCTTCATCACCCAAGGAGATTGTGTTGATTGGTATCATTTTCTGTCATTCAAGTTGATACATATATACTATCAGACTTTCAGTGACATGTCAACCCTTAGTTCGTTTTTTAGCGGGTTTCTTTTTCGTGGATGCCCGTTTTTTAGCACCCTTCTCAGCTGCCTCGGCCATCTTTGCAATATTCTCAATGTAGGCTTGCCGTTTCCCCAATCGTTCAATTGCCTCAGTCGAGTCCATCCAGATATCCTTATTGTCTAGGACGGCTTTGATTTCATCTTGAGTCAAGAAACCTGCATATGCATCCTGTAGGAGATTCTCACTCCATTTACGTTCGTGTACAACATTGTCATACATCTCACCACCCTTACCGATTGTCGCGGAAGAGTAGTTGTGAATCATAAACATAGCATGAGGAGAGATCTCATACTCATGACCCATCAAGAAAAGAAGAGTAGCAGCAGACATACAAGCACCTTCAACGTGAACATGAATCTGCGCCTCTGTCTCTGCCAGGATATGCACGAACTGAATTGCCGTAAAGAGATCACCCCCCACTGAATTGATATGCAACTTAATAATATCAGCCCCCGTTGCACTACGTATCTGGTGAAACCACTCGGTGTATTCTTCACCAGATTCAATTTCACCTGAGATATAGTATTCGTAGATGTTACCATATGACCCAGCAAAGGAAGTCGCTTTATTCTTGAGCAAATCAGTGATTGGATTTTGAGCGTTATTAGAATGACTTTTCATGACTTATAGCTTAAATAGTTTGCAATCTCTATCATTAATTTATCACACCAGTTATCCCGGTGTTCCGTAAAGATCAAAGGTGTGGTATCATTCTCCACCATCATAATCGTGATAAGTTGAGTAATGGGAATGCCGGTTCTCTCTTCATACATGATAGCATATGCTGTCTCTTGCATGAAGTAACTTTGGATTTCATCTGATTTTTTAGCTCGCGTGGAGGTCTTAAAATCAATGACACTAAGTTTACCATCGAACTCTGCAATACAATCAACCTTACCGGCGACACTAAGATGGTGGGAATACAATGATGTTTCGAGCATTGATATCTTACCCATCCGGGAATCAAGCACAGGTTGAACTGCAACCCATGAGGGGATAATATGGGGTAGCGTATCTGAACCAATGACATTATCTTCATTCATCAGGTAGCGCTCAATCATATCATGAACCGTACTACCTCTGGTGCATGCGTGATGTGAGATACGATTGGCCTCTGCTTCCCCGACTCTCTTGCGCCATTCTTGAATGTACTTTTTCTTGGAGTGACTCAGAACCGTAGTGATTGATGGGTATCTTTTACCATCCGGTGTCACATATGTTCTACCCGATTTCTGAGTATTACATTCAAGGTCATCATAATCAAGTTTGACCTTCGTGTGTTCAAAGATTTTACCTCTATTGAATTTCACGGTTCAATTTCGTTCCATTTCTTGGGTCTGGTATTCACCTTAAGGTAATCAACACGAAACTGATTGACCTTGTTTTTCAGGAATACCAGGTGACCGATAGTCGAGACCTGCAGAAGCAAGCCTATTACGATTAATATTTCAAGTAGATCCATGTTTTACCTTTTGTTGTTGTCTCTTATCTAACTTACGTTGTCGTTCAAACTTATCATAATACTCGCCCTTCTTCTTCTCACTCTTTTTGTTCTTCCACTTATTGTATCTTTGATTACTCACTTTGTATCTCCTGGTCGCCATTCTTCACATTCAGTATATGCTTTCGGTGATCCCGGGGATTCTTTCTCTTCTAGTTCTTTGGTCATAATGTAATCTCGGACAATACCACTTCGGCAGATGTCTTCCCATCCAAATCGAATATGATTAAAATAATTCATCTTCTCGAGGATCGTCAGAAACTTATTGATGCCTTGTTTATCACGATCCCGAGTGAAATCAGATTGGTAGTAATCACCCGTAAAGATGATTCGACTTTCTTCACCAATACGAGTGATAATAGAATCGAGTTCATGGAAGTTACAGTTCTGCATCTCGTCAATAATCACGACAGAATTGTTGAGTGTGATACCACGAATATAACTAGTGGTCATAAACTGAATCACGCCGCGATCAACCAGTGTCTCCCAGGCTTTACTATCACCATAGAGCTCATTGACGATATTCTCATATGGTGTTGTATACGCTGCTTCTTTTTCTTTCTGTGTGCCAGGCAAGAAGCCCATGTCTCTAGTTGGAACAACAGAACGAACGATAATGATCTTCTTTCGGTATTGGTGGTCCTTAGATTCATTCAGTGCATGATGGAGAGCAATGAATGTCTTACCACACCCAGCAGCACCAGATAGTATGAGGTTATACCCCTTCTGATAGAATCGAAAGAAATCCTCCTGTGACTGCGAGAATGGAAAGATCTCGATCAATCTTTTACGCCATGCGGGATTAGAAGTACTTTTCTTTGTTTTAGTAGTGGACGGTTTGTTTTGTGCCATCTTTTGCTTTTCCGGGATGTCTTTTACGAATACTCTTCATGATATCAACAAAATCACTTCCAGCCCCTCCTCGGGCTCTTTGTTCAAGAGTCTTACCACCTTCATATGAGAAGAAGGGTGCGGTAATACCTCTGGTCACAGAATGTGCGGCGCATTGCGGGCACGGTCTATCGGCAGGAAGATCACGATCCGCGATGGGATGGATCTCTTCAAACTGAGCATTACATTTTTCACATTGATAATCGTATGTCATGTTTTTAACATCATGGCTTCTAGTCTCTCGACAGCGCGGGTGAGTCGCGATAATTTGGTTTCGTAGAACGGAATTTTGTCATTCTCTTGGTCTTTTTCAAGACGTCGAATATAGTGTTGCGTTTGCTCAAGGTCCTCTTTTAGACGTTTAAGTTGTGAAAAGATCATAATGATTACCTATCATCATTATTTATCCTTAATGATACCCGGGAACGCCTTATCCACCAGGACCGGAGTGAGTGCGGGAAAGAGTTTCTTAAGCTCTTTGTCCTTCATCGCGATAACGATCTTGGCGTCATTGACATTCACGGATTCTAGGAATTGAACAAATCTGATTTCTTTCTTTGTAGAATTCATGGCAGATCCCTTGGTCAATTTTTTGAGGATTTTGATGTTCTTGTCAATTCTCCCCGCACTCCTGTCCGGTACATTGTTATCTTCCTTGAATGGTGGACTACCTTCTGGTAGATCGAACTGAACCCACTCATTGAAATTACCTTGCAAGACGAGCCTCAGTGCATAACAATCATTTGCCTGAAGAATGTCAACTCGATCTTTCATGGCACGAACGTCTTGAACCTTCGTGAAGATTTCGTTTAGTGATAGTTTTATTTTTGGTCTTTGCATTTTATTATTGATTCACGAAAAAGTCTTGAACACTTGGGATGAGCATATTGCATCTCTTCTCTATCAAGTAACCGAGGACCTTATTATTGTCTTTATTGTCTTGCTCTTTATGTATACGACTGATATCTTCCCGGATATCATTGGGTGTGCTATCCAGATCAATCAGCTTCTTGTTCCGGCAGAAATTCCGATACACATCAGCCTTCATGTCGGTATCCAGCATGCCCTTGTTCATGGATTCATACCACCCCTGAATCACATTAGCGCGAAGTGGTTTCTGTCTGTCACCCGATACGAAGGTGTCATCATGAGAGAGCACATTGGGAACACCATCGCCGGAATCACCTCGGCAGATATGCTCAAAGAGATAATAGGCTGGATCAGTGACTCCAATGAAGTCTTTCTTCATGGGGGAAAATTGTTTGACATTCTTGTAGCGGTGAAGCTGCAAGAAGTCTTTGTCAGCAGAGACGATCAGGACAGGTTCTCCCTTCCCGAACCCCTGAGTCGATTCAGTTAGGTGACCAATGATGTCATCTGCCTCGGCACCCTTTGATTGAATGACTGGAAATGCCATTGATTCGTTGATTTCATCCCGCACTGTCGCGATCATTTCAAATAAGCTCGTCCAATCAAGCGGTGACGAATCCCGGCTCTTTTTTCGATTTGCTTTATACTGTGGATATGGACCCTTGCGCCATGAACGATCATCACATGCAATTATCGTCTTACCATATTCATCCCGAAACTTGTGATTGTATCGTCTCACGGAATTCAAGATCATGTGCCGAATCAAGGGCTCTTCAATTTCCGCAGGTCGGTCCTGGGAGAAGATGGCTGCGATTGATATTGCGCTATAATCGATGATCAACATGTATTAATACTATCAGGTTTTCAGGGTTTGTCAACACTTTTCTTATCTGCATACTTCCGTAGATGCTTTTTGGTAATCTTCAGGGATATCCACCCGTTGTAGTATTCCTTGGAGAGGAGAACCTCCCGGTCGATTTGCTCTTTTGCCTCGAGGTATGAGCATTCTGATTTACTGGAACACATGTGGAGTATTTCTCTGGTGAAATTTTCATACCCACAGGTCTCGATGTCTTTTTTCAATTCCTCATTTGATCCCCAATAAGCTTTCCAGTCTGATTCAGCAAGATACCGTTTCTTTTTCTTCTTCACCTGGCGTGATTTCATTGACCAGAAAAACTTCTTGCCCACGTATTGTCTTCCATTGATCAGATTTGTGATCAGATACACAAACCCATAAAACTCTTTTTGATCAGGTGCGGTATTATACTCTTCATTAAGAAATGTCCAGGTTTTCATTGACAGGAATCTAGTCTTATGGTATAATTTATTTCTCGAAAGAAGAAGAAAAGAATCTTCTTATTCCACATTTGTTCAAGGGTCATCTTGAGACTTGATCTTGATGACAATTTCTTCCTTGCCCCTGGGTCCAGTCCAATGTACAATTCGGGCATCACGATTGAATCCTCTGTATTTGATGTCAAGTCTTAACCACTGGTATTCTTCGGGCATAACAACCACATGTTCCTCGGATTCCCCAATCAGATGATGTAGCGCCTCCATGTCTCCTCTTTCAATTCCCAGGAGAGATCGCTTGCACCACTGTTTAAGTATCTTTGGTTTATCCTTGAAGACAACGACACCGGTTTGCCAATATGCCCATTTCTTTTTCTTTGCATATACATCACCGGTGAGTCCCAATTTTTCATCTTGTGCATATTGAAAGATATCAGTAATTGGTTTCTTCACTTCACAGTCGAGATCCAACCAACAAGTATACTTATATGGACTTGAGAGCATGGCTCTTGGTTTCATGAACCAGGTTCGCTTATCAGGAAGTTTACCGATGTTAATAATCTCGATATCCCCTGGCAGTAACTTTCTCATCTTTCTGGCAAGACCGAAATCAGCAACAACGATAGGGATATCGGGCATATGTTCTCGGACATTTTTTAGCCACCAATCAAGTAACCAAAACTGATTCGCGTCACACCCAGTTAGAATACATTCACCGTCTTTCATACTCTCTGGTAGTCTGAAGGTAGATTGTGTTTCATCTTACATCCTCTCTCCTCTTGAATCGAGGAGAATCGGTCATCTGCCTTAAAGACCCATGGGTAGTGTTCATCCAAGACGAATTGATCCGAGGAGAGAAATGTATCTGTCGGACCACCCATATCATTTCCTCTTTGGAGGATCATTTCCATTGCACTTGGATTGATCGCATATGCATGTGCACCTGGAAAATATCTCTTGGAAAAGAGATTCCGAACTCCACTCATTTTCGGTTCTTTATACTTACCATAACTGGGGTGACCGAGATTCACGAAATGTCGAAAGTTAAGATAGTTTGGCATCTCTTGTGTCATTACGGCATCGTGTTCCAGAATACCAATCGGTCCATCTTGATTATCAGCACACATCTGCCATAGAGTCCGGTGAGAAAGATGCGCTGCGACACATCGATCAAGTCTGGCAAATCTATTTGCATGCCGAAATCCAGACATGAACTTCTTGTGTTTCATCATGTCCTTGATGTAATCACTATCTGGTGTATAGGCGGGAAAGAATGTATACTCCATTCCAAACTTCTCTAGGGATTTTGCACAGCGTTCTGCTGCTTCACATGATTTTTCGTGTGCTGGGCAATTGGTATCTTCAATTCGTATAATATGGAATTTCATTATTCTGTAGTAGTAGATCTTAACATTTGAACATGCGTGTAATAGGTCTTCGTGACACCTAAACCAGAGACGAGTTGTTTACACATCAAAGCATCATTGGGCCAAAAACCGTGTTCATCAACCAGCGACAACATCTGTTCTGCACCCCCTGGTTTCATTATATAGGCTGAGTTACCAGCCAATCCCTGGGGTATGTCGTCCTTATCGATCCAGGGAACCTCTTGATACTCCTGGGAGTTTTTCAAGACCACATCATAGAAATCGTGTGCTTTCCTTGTCGCCTTGAATGGATTGTTGATACCAAGAATACTGAATTCAGGAGATTCTTCCACGACCCTTTGAAGATCGAGTTTGCGTACGAATCTGGCATCATGTTCAAGAATCAGGATGGGCTTATTCCAATTGGCACACATCTGCCAGAGCTTGTAATGACTCAGGGCACACCCAATACGATTACGAATATCCGCAGTACGATATGCCGAGAGAAGTAGATCGGTCTTCTCATCGTACTTTGAACCACTTTTTGGGTAGGTCCATTCATTATCAAACTTCTCGAGTTCCTCTATTGCATGATCTTTATCGACTGCCTGAAAGAACTCTGGGTAGAATGAATTGCCTACCTTCTTTGAAGAAGCTGAACAGAACTTGGCTGCTTTTTCGGATGTCTTATTTCCCTTGAGTGTTATGATGAAGACTTTCATTTTATCTTCTAAAAACCAAAACCGTTCCGCGGTGCTTGACATCTCTACTGATTCTTTTTTCTATATTGAAACCACATGATGCTATCATATTCTCGACTTCTTTCAATGTGGCTTCTAGTGGATCTGCTGGAATACAAACAGAACGGGTTTCAGCATATTCTAGGTATATCCTACCATGTTCATTCAACTGATCACCCCAAACTTTGATTGTCTCTTCTGGGCATATTGAATGATCAAATGCATTCGAATAGACTATGTCAAATTTACCAATCCATTCTTCTTTGGGTTTACTAAAATCATGTTGAACCGTCATTGGATACTTGGTGGCAGTATCACTTATTTCTGTTCCAATAACACACGAAGTCGGAAACTTCTCTAGGAACATTTTTTGCTCTGCACCACTTCTTGTTCCATGACATAAGATATTCTCTGCTTCTTTTTGATTCTCACAGATCCATTGTATTGTTGATTTTTTGGCGTAAACCCATCCTTCCTTTACTTTATTTGCTGCTGTTTGAATCTCAACATAATCATCATAGTCTTTGTATTGATAAACTTTCATATTCGCCCTATTGTCATTGCACCAACATTATCTCTACATTCTTCGATGACCTTCCAACCATTTCCACCGCACCATTTCTTAATTCCCGGACCAATATCAGATGGTTGTTTATTGACGATCGCTGTATCATGGAAAATAATGTATTTGTTTGTAACAGGTGCATGTAAGGCGAGTTCTTGAATGGTCCAGCGCCACTGGTGGAGAGAATCGATCATCAACATGTCGGTGGTAACTGCACATCGCTTATCGATTGAACTCATTTCATATACATTTAATGATACCCCATTCTCTTTGCAGTAATCCTCAAAGAGATGTTTCTGCCAGTTATATTTCTCAAGTGTGTGGTCAATGAAGTGAACCTCTTTCACACCAGTAAGGAGTGCTGCAGCTGCACTTGCGCCTTGATGAGTTCCCAATTCTTTGTAGGATTCACACTCACTCATATACCTCGATATCATATCATGATGAGCGCAGTAGAGGGGCCCGTGATTCTTGGGATCTTCTTGTTGGGAACGAATAGAACTATAGAAATCTTCTAGGGCATCTATATTTTCAATTGTTGCTGTTAGCATATAATAGATTCTTTCACCAGTTGTCTATAATTATCTATCTTATCCCTCTTTGGTCCCTGTGGTGTCACCTTTGTGCGAATATGAATGAATCCAGAAACCTTCTTTGGTAGGAAACTACATTGGCACCATCTTCTATTCATCTTCGAGAATGGGACCTTTGCTTTTCCCGCAAGTTGGGCAATGATTCCCTCATCCTCATAGTGATATGCCTCATTATAGAAATCCATCCAAGAATCATCTTCCGGGAATTGTTCTCTCATTTTCACTCGGGTATCTTTATCCAGCTTATAGATGGCACCACCCCAATAGGGTTCTCTTATAGAAATCCGTCTGGTATTTGATAGTCTTTTGTGTAATCTCTTTTGCACATCTTCATAAAGACCAATTCCCTTTTCAACTTCAAAGATATTTTCATTAAGTCCCTTTGTGGCAAACATATCAATGTCAACCATTAGAACCTGATCATACGAATCGAATCTTTCGTTCAACATATGAACCTTTTGACACGGTGCTGTGAGGTGCTTACGAAATGGAAACCCCGTGATGAGCTCATGATCCGCGCCAACATAGTTGGCATACTGTTTCATATTCTCCAATGAGAGTTTATCAAGTCCCCGGAGTTCACCCGCGAAGTGTTGCAAGATGGTGTTCATGATCAATGATTTGGGAAATTCGCTGGAACGGGGATATTCCATTCATCAACGGGTTTATTTGTGATATCCCATAGAGCCTCTTCAGGCCAATCGTCAGCGGTTCTAAACATGATATGAACGAACTTCGTCTCATCGGTTCTTGAATCGCCGATCTTTGCTTTGGGCTTTGATCCCACCTTATGCATATAAGAATTCCAGCCATTATGCATTGATTCAAATTCAAATCCGTCCATATGAATAAAGGCAGAGGCATAATCTTGGTAAAGGTAATAGAATTTTGGGAAACCAGTGCTACGAATTACGTCAACATATTGTTGAAAGGTTGGCCATCTTTCCTTTGCCTTCTTGAGTCCATTCTTTGAGAAGATCATGACCCCGGTGTTATATACCATTGGTCTTTTCTTTTCATCATACGAATAGTCAATACCCCACTTATTTTTTAGCACCTTGGTCCATGCCTTATCCTTCTCTGAAATGATACCAGCAACATTATAGATCTCACGATAATGTGGTTGATTAGGTTCAGAGCAAATACCGATATCTTTCCCCTTATGAGCATCAAATAGATTCTCTTCAAGACCTTCAATGGGGAACACATCAACATCAATCAGAGCAACATTATCATACTCATCAAATGATGAATCAACCAATGGATTTGCTGGTTCATAATAGATTGGTACATTTACTGTTTTACTGGCAATATCTATGTTATAATCGAATCGATATTCAGCGCCAATCCTTTCTGCATAGGATTTCATAAGCTTTGAACTTGCCTGAACTCCCGGTTTGAGTGGACCCTTCCAGTATTGATAAATCATGTTTTTCATATATTATGTATCAATTGTTCTGCCGCACTTATTCCAGATGATATTGCTTGATGCATATCAATGTATGCATAGTTTCCACAGCGACCAATGAATTTCATTTTCTGTTCATCCACCTCATCAAGATATCGTTTGTATGTCTTCCTGTTCTCTCCGTTGAGGTCTTTTACAGGATAGTATCTCTCATCATTGTTGTCTTTGTAATCACATGGTTCTTCATATGTGAGCGTTGTTGAATCGGATACACCGTGATTGGGAAAATTCTTCCATTCAGTTATTCTCGTGTGTTTACCTGAATGAGTGAAATTAACAACAGATACCGGAAGTATCTTTGTCATTGGGAGGTTGATGTTATTAAATTTGATCGACCTATAAGGAAGCTTACCGTGTTTGAATTCAAAGTAGACATCAATTGGCATACAGTTGAATATATACTCATATTCTTTCTCCATTGATTTCTCAAATTCAGTGGATAGTCTGACTGAAATATTGGTATGATCGAGTATATTATTAAATATTGAGGTGTATCCGTTAACTGGCATCAATTGATATCGATCATTCGGAAAATAGTATTCATTATCATCATCCCTGATTGGTATTCTATTCAAGATGTTTGGATCAAGCTCTTCGAGCTCCAGACCCCACATTTTCTTTGTGTATGGTCTAAAGAAGGTATCTAAGATATTCTCATTGCCAACAATATCTTTAGTTTCTCTATTCACTGGAAGCGTCACATATCTGCCGTCACTTAATTGCGCCTTCACCTTGTGTTTATATTCGCACCATTCTCCGAATCTCTTTACCCAATTAACAGCCTTTTCATTATTAGTGTGAAAGATATGAGGACCATATGCATGAATTCGTATACCCAATTCATTATCATAATCATAAACATTCCCGCCGATGTGTGATCTTTGATCTATAACATCACAGGCGAAACCATTCTCAGCAAGAGTTCTTGCAACTGATACACCAGAGAATCCGGCACCAACTATTAAAATTCTTTTCATATATTAGTTGAATATAACGTAGTATTATCAATCATCTTGGGTTTGAATTTTCGGATATATTGGTCTCTGTTCAATATAGTATCAGTGAACTGATTCTTTAGAATAGAGAAGGATTCAGTTCTCTCTCCAGTCGCTTGCCATGAAGGATTCACACAGACATTATCTTTATGTAAAGATGCCAACAAGACCATGGTCTCATATGTGGGTAATGCATACTCCTCGGTTAGAAAAACAGATTCATTATGCGCAGATTTCACGGCATCATTCCTAGGGATAAAAGTATATTTGAAATTCTTTAAGTTGGTCTTTGGGCATTTCATACCGGTATATTTGGTAAAAATGAATTCGATCTCTGGGTGTTTATACATCAAGGGTATCCAATACTCAATAAATGATTCATGATCACTGATATCTGTGATGATACTAGCATTCATGGTTTTCTCGCCTCAATAATTGCAGAATGCGCGGCACGAATTCGACATCTGGTATCAATCTGGTTGAATGCCGTTAGTTCACTCTTTCCATAAGGCATTTGTTTCACATCAACAAAACCTAGATCTTCATGCACCTTGATGATTTCTTGTATTCCCCAGAGATATCGATGTTCACCATTTTGATATAGAAGACCCAAGGCGCATTGTTCTCTCGTGCCTCTATGTTCATTCCCCGCCGGTGCAAACTTATGTCGAGTGACATAACGAGAATGATACTGCTTCACGAAAAAATCTTCGTCGGCCGATAGTTTTTTTCCACTGATTAGTTTCTCAACGAAATCATAAGGCGGCCAAATGGTCCTGATGATACCCCCCGATTTGAGTAGTCGAAGACCTTCTTTTAGGTAATTAAGCCCCTGATACTTGAAGATGTGTTCAATGAAGTGTTCACTGTAAATCCCATCAAAGGTATTATCTTCATACCCCTTGATGGGCAGATTGGTCATATCGTAGGTCTCTACACCACTGTTATCATATTTCTCAACATCCCGCAGTGCAGTCCATTCCGGTCCTCTTTTTCTTTCTGCTGCTATTTCTAGGTATCTCATGTCATTCTTCTCTTATGGGGTCCGATGTAATGATTTATTTTCCCATCAAGTTTCTGATATGAAGAGAGTCTATTCCAACTGGTATCTAATTCAGTGACATTGAATACTGATTGAGATAACTGAAGATTGATATACATCTGCTCTGTGTATCTTGTGTGGAGATAGTAATCATCAACCGATTTGAAGTGTTTTCTTGCTTTCTTCCTACCTTCTTTTGACCATAATTGAAATCCACCGTTCAGGTATCTGAAATTCTCTTGGGGATAGAGTTTAGATTTAGGAAACATCCAGTCTTTCCCAAACAACTTTTTGCCATAGGAGATGATACCTCTCTCATGTCCAGGCGCATCCATCACCTTTGATAACCAGCTTTTCTGGCGGGTATGAACGCCCAACTCATGGACCATTGCAATATCACTGAATTCAATTTCAAAAATATTCTCTTTCGTGTCAACAAGCATATCCAAGTCCAGACAGAGAATGTTATCATACTCATCAAAGGATTCATCATACAAGAGTCTCAGTGAATCGAGCCTTGGGTCAAGATGTTTGAAATGCCTATCATGTGATAGAACATATTCAGCACCACAATGTTTTGCATAACTTGATGCCGATTCAGAACCGGCTTTTGCCCATTTAGGCATTTCTACTCCACCATAATGAGAATCTCCTGCTTCATATGGTATGTAATATTGAAATAGTAGATTTTTCACACTTCTCCCCCGTGGTCACAGTTCATCATCCTCATCGGTGTATTCATCTCCTATCTCTGTAGCACAGAATGGACATATCAGGGGTTCTTGAATTTCGTGTTCATCATTTTCTACACCATGGTCTATGGCAAAATCATGCCATTCAATCTCATATGATATCTTACACGAACTGCATGTATTGTTTATTTTCATCTTATTGGACAAGCTCCTCCTTCACATTCAATACCCTCGATCATCTCATTGGATGTCTGGATAGACTGAATTGGTTTAACTTTCTTAAGCATCTTCTCATATTGATCTGCATCAATTTCCTCGTATGGTGCTTGGGTGAAACCATGATCAGAGTGCAGAAGGAATGAAACACTCTTGATATGGTTTTTAAAATTCTTTGCCAACCAATCCTGAATCGCAGGAAGTTCTCCCTTATGATAATAGACCGTACAGGATACCGCATTATCTGCCCAGTCGGATTGAAGTCTCTTGATAAGCTCAAGTTGATCGATGGCACTCATGTCCTTGGCGACAGTGGCATCTTCAGTGAATTCACATGGAAATTCAACAATCACGGTAGCGTGGTTTTCAGTCCCATCGAAGTCCTTTGCAAATTCAGTATGATAACCACGGCTTCGACAGACATCTATAAGTGAATCACTCGCGGACATTCGAATTCGCCGGATGAAGTATTGAGAGAATGCCGGATGAACACCTGGAGTTGAACCCGCAAGTATACTGAGAGTGCCACTAGGTTTAACGGTTGTCAACTTAATGGAGGGATTGTACCCATTTTTCTCTGAGTATTTCTTATCGAACTCACGAAGTTTCTGGTAGGTGTAATCCAACCAATCCAGCTTGTGTTGAGACTGACAGATACCAGTCACACCCAACCCAATACGCATGTTCTTGTGGACAATCTTGTTGGTCTCTTCGTGGATGAAAGGTAGTGCGCAGACTGCTTTCTGAGTCTTATAAAGCAGCTTCGCGCATTCATACATCTCTTCCTTGGATTCGATATTATTGAGATACAGTTCGCTTAGATTACAACACTCATAATTCCCCAATGAAATTTCGCCGCATGGATTGGTCCCCACGACGTTATCTTTATTAGTCGGATACAGATCTGAATTCCGAAGACTTCCATCTGAAATTCGCCCAAACTTTTCTGACAGAGGCAGATTGAATAGACCATAGGGTTCACCCGTGCCGGCATAACCCTCCCAGAAAGCATCTGATGTATGGGCGTATGAATCACAGTAGATGGTATTATTGGACATCGCCCGATGGTTTGGAATACCACCCAAGTCCCAACGCTTTGCTCTCATAAAGAGAAAGTCATCAGGATCCCCAATCGCAATCTCAGCGGATCGCCGGACATTACCAGCGACCACGATACTTCCAATGATATTACATATATCAAGAACATCCACTGACCGAAGTTTTTTACCTTCGCGGCTCTGGAAGACCTCATTGATTTTCGTGATACCATTAATGAGGATAGAAGGACCAGAGGCAGTGCCACCGAAGCCACGGATCTTCTCACCTGCACCACGAATCAGGATGGTCGAATAGGTGAAACCCTCCCCTGTCACGAACCAGGAATCCAGGACCTTACGAAGAAGATATACCCAACCTTCCCGAGAATCAGGGACAATGAAATCTGCATCGGCCGTTGCCTTCCCATCTAGTTCATCATGTGTAATCTCAACATTAGTCTTGATACGAGGTAACTCATGGATATCTTCACGACGAACAGAGAAACCAACACCACCTCCAAGCATTAGATTCTCAAAGAGGAAGGTGAATGCCTTTGGTTCATTCATCTGTGTGAACCAGCAATTCAGGAGAGAGTTAGCGCCAAAGCGTTCAATCGTGGGTGTTCCAAGTTGCCAGAGCATTCTCCCGGCGAAATTACATTTCAGGGTGAAGATGTAATCAAAAAGCTTTTCAGCTTCTTTCTGTGTGTAATTGGCACCGAGTTTCTGTGCACCGTTGATGCATCGCTGGACGGTCTCGTGCCATTCTTCTGATGTCCCATCGGCCTTTAAGCGAGAATAGGTGCGCTTGTAAACGATGTATCCGAGGCCATTGAATCCCCATTTTGGGGTCTTGTTTGAGTATGATGCTGTGAATTCGTCAGAGATGATGTTGTCCATATTAGTTCATATATGATATCATAAATTGTTTCAGTTGTCTATCAAAATTATCTATATCAATCAAACTCTTCACTATCAGTCCCACCATCTTTCAGCTTTGACATTTTGAGTTTTTCAAGTGGTTTTTCGATGTCCATTGTAGCGAGTCTTTCATTCTGCACTACCAATTTCGTGCCACTTGTGACAATACCATTGCTGACTTCGTAGAGAAAAAAGGCTGTCTTCGTAATACCAACGCGAACGATTCTCCCGGGTCTCCCATTGAGGATAACGATATCGTCTTCATTGTAGTCGTTCCCCAGAAAAACGAAGATACCTGCAGCAAATTTTTCAAGTGTCGACTTGAAAATAAGAGTGAATAAACCCGCGAAGAATAGCCAAGAATTGCTTTTTACAAACTGTTCAAGTCCTGTTTGAAGAATGCTTGTTTCGTTGTCCATTTGTTTGCCTTTGGATTATAGTAGATTTTTCATCACTATCCATATCAAACTCAGAACGAAATGGCATTGGCTTGGTTGCAATGGAGCTGACACTCGTCATCTCTTTCACGTCACCTTCAGTTACATAGATTTTTTGCAGTGTATTACGATGTATGACCTCAAAGATCGGGACATCAAAGATACTGCACATGGGCTGTGGTTGATATACCTCCACGAGAGTATTCTTGAATGCAAGAATCTGACCGGTCTTGGGGAGGGCAATATCATGTTTCAATTCATATGTGCCTTCTGGCAGATACCCAGAGGTATCGAGCAGGAGATGACTCTCAGTAAGATCTAGTTTCCGGGGATCAATATCATATGCCTCTTGTAAAGCCACTGCGATATCAGTATCAGTAAGATCGGTGTTTTCCTTGATTAACCAGAAGGCCGCAAGGTAACGGGCAATCGTTGATTTGCCCAATGGGATTTTAGCAAGCAGTCGCCGAATATTGAAAACCAAGCGATGGAAAATAGTATATGCACCCTTCTCTTCCCCCGTTGCGGCCTTCTTGAGCCGTGTACCATTTGCATCAATGACACCCACTTTGAATGCAGCAGTCTTCTCCCATGGCATCGTGAGAAGCCGAAGAAACCGCAATGCGTAAATTGTGTCTGCACCTCTTAGTAATAGTCCCATTAGATTTCCTGTAATTGTTTCCCGATACTCAAATCGATTGTTATTTGTTTGTGTTGATCTTCACTTATGTAATTCAAGTAGATAAGGAATGTCTTCAATATCCCATGAAGATCATCATCTATCCTAAAGAACATCATTCGATTGGCGGCATGAATCTCAAACACATTGTATACCACGATGATATGATTCAATACCAGTCTAATATTTATCTCGCGCGTGTCTTTGTATTTTCTCAGTAGTCGAAGGATATACTTGAATCTCGATATATCATCCTCGAAATCTTCTATACAAAGACACTTATGATTCTGATAGTGTTTGGCAGCATACAGGTCAAAGTTCTTATTCGTTAATTCATCAAATAGTCTCACAAACTTTATTTATGGAACCAATTAAACCATGCAGTCATAAAGGCACCTACGATGGCGACAAAGAATCCAACGACCGTATTAAAGAACCCCTTCTGAAACTTGCCGTGTTCTGACTGTACAATTTCCATTTTATTGATTCGATACTCATTGGTGTGATTCTTCTCCACCATTTTCTTGGTGTGTTTTTCAAGATTAGAGACCTTTTCTTCAGTCCTCACACTTGTAACCAATAATGATTCAAGTTTCTCCTCGAATTTATTAAAACGATCTTCAGTCATTGTTATCAGTAATTGTTTGTTTTGTTGTATGTTCCCCATTATATTAATCAATGTTATGTATACAACTAGTCTGGTTACGGTGTATTCTCCCCCAGGTCGGTATCACTATCCCCGAGTTCTTCCTGAGCTTTAATCATCTGCTGGGCCTTTGCATAGGCAAGCTTCTTGATCTTCTCCCGAAATTCTTTACGTCTCCCATCGAGTCTCGTCGTCTCCTCTTTCATACTCATCTGCTGTGATAGAAAGAATCCAACCGTGCCCTTCGTGGGTTTCTTACCGGAATCGAGGTCTTCAAGTGCAGTAAGAATATCTTGACCCTTGAAGACATCCATGTAAGATTCAAACTCTTTTGTATTCTTGACCTTCTTGGTGAGATCGACCTTGGCTTCTTCAAGTTCAACGGATTCTTTCTTCTCATCATCCGCTTCCCAACCAGCATCAATTGCGTCAAAGAACTTCTTTTTGTCATCGCCCTTGAGTTCGGATGGTGATTTCACACCATACTTTTTGAGAGTGTCATTGAAGAACTTCTGATAGGCTTCTTTGTCGCCTTTTTCTTCATTCACGGATTCTACCCTAATATCGAGTACTTCTTCGATATCCATCCAAAATGTTTGGGGACCTCTTCCTTGAAGATTCTTTCTTGATTTACCAAAGGCATTCGCCCAATCTTCATATGCCTGGGATGCCTTCTGGAATTCGGGTTTAGATGCATTCTTGCCAATCGCATTGATGAGAAGATCAAGGACTTTATCTAATTTGGCGTTTTCATTCAGCTCAGTGGGTGTCGTAGACATGATTTGGTCGGCAACCTCGGCAAGATCTTTTGTAAGTGTATCGTTGTACATATTAGTATTAATATTTATCTTATTTAAGTTTAGTGAGTTGGATTGTCTTCTTTACAGCATCCCTTGGGATATATGAGACTGCATAGTTACCGGGATCTCTTGGTTCTAA
>ENA-ORXF01000247-ORXF01000247.1-marine-metagenome-genome-assembly--contig:-NODE-247-length-41588-cov-10.825347_pt1 | contig 41588 bp, 43 predicted proteins | sample MGYA00237864_ERZ511476 | MGnify/ENA primary metagenome ERZ511476 (study PRJEB26306, sample SAMN06343908) | marine metagenome | isolation source: coastal waters | place: Atlantic Ocean: West Antarctic...
TGAAGGAATTCTTAAGGCTTCTCGGTAATTTTTTTTAATCCCAATTCTTTTAGATTTTTTTCATCAACTAAGACTGGGGCATTCATCATTAGATCTTGAGCTTTTTGATTAAACGGAAAAGCTATCACTTCTCTAATATTTTCATTATCAGTAAGAAGCATTAGAATTCTATCTAAACCTGGAGCACATCCACCATGTGGTGGAACGCCATAATGAAAGGCTTCATATAAAGCACTAAATTTTAATTTGATATCTTCTTCCTTGTACCCTGCAATTTGAAATGCTTTTAACATTACTTCAGGTTGATGGTTTCTAATAGCACCCGATGACAGTTCTATTCCGTTACAAACAATATCATACTGATAGGCCAAAATATCTAATGGATCTTTGTTTAAAAGAGCGTCCATACCTCCTTGCGGCATTGAAAAAGGATTGTGACTGAAATCAATTTCGCCTGTTACGCTATTTTTTTCATACATTGGATAATCAATGATCCAGCAAAACTGATATTCATTTTTATTTAATAAATCTAAATCAATTCCTAATTTTTGTATTACCTTTGAAGCAAAATCATAAGAATCTAATGGCCGATCACATACAAATAAAAGTCCATCTTCTTGATTAAATCCAAATTCTTCAATCATAGCTTTTAGCGCTTCGGGATTAAAATTTTTCGCTAAAGGGCCTTTAGCTTCTTTGTTTTCAAAATTAATATAACCAAGACCTTTTTTACCTTCGTCTATTGCCCACTTATTAAGATTATCAAAAAAACTTCTTGGCTTACCTTGTGAGCCTTTAGCTTGAATACAATTTACTATTGCTCCTTGATTATTAATTAAGTCTTGGAATATTTTAAGTCCTGAATTTTTAAAATTTTTAGTTACATTTTTTAAACGTAAAGGATTTCTTAAGTCTGGTTTATCACAACCGAACTCAATTAAAGATTCATTAAAGGAAAAAGTAGGAAAAGGTAATGAATTAGTTTTTTTTCCTTCCAATTTGAATTTATCAAAAGTTTCAAATAATAAATTACTAATAATTTCTAATACTTGTTCCTGAGTTGCAAAACTCATTTCCATGTCAATTTGATAGAATTCACCGGGCGATCTGTCTGCCCTACTATCTTCATCCCTAAAACATGGAGCTATTTGGAAATAACGGTCAATACCAGAAGCCATAAAGAGCTGTTTAAATTGCTGAGGAGCTTGTGGAAGAGCATAAAAGCTTCCCTTATGAATTCTAGACGGAACTAAATAGTCTCTAGCGCCCTCTGGTGAAGGAGCAGTTAGAATTGGAGTCGCAAGTTCCATAAAACCTTCTTTCTTCATAAAAGATCTTACGAAATCTATAAGCTTGGATCTTAATATAATATTTTTTGCAATTTTAGGTCTTCTTAAATCTAAATATCTGTACTTTAATCTAACCTCTTCGCCATAATCTTTTTCAGAATTAACTTCTAAAGGTAAAGCTCTTACGCATTTACTTAAATATTCAAAATTTTCAATTTTTAATTCAACATCACCAGTATCTAAATTTTTATTTATGGTTTCTTCAGTTCTATCAGAAATCATGCCTTCGAATAATACAACATCTTCGTTTTTTAACTTAGAGATATCTTCAAAAATTTTTGAACTATTGTCCACAACACACTGCAAGAGAGAAGTTGAGTCTCTTAAGTCAATAAAAAGTAAATTACCATGGTCTCTTACTCGATTAACCCAACCACTGACTTTAATTTTTTTCTTACTAAGGGTTTTATTGATTTTATTTAAATAATAATCTCTATATCGCATTGTAGAACTCTTTTATAAGTCTCAAATTAATATTATGGTTATTCTCATAAAGCAAATGATTAATATCATTAGCACAATTAAAAACAGAAAGATAAGAACGTTCAATAAATTTAGGAATTTCGATAATAATTGAGTTATCAATTTTTATTGATTTTTGCTTTAAGTACTTTTTAAGCAAGATTATCATCAACTCCTCTTTAGGTTCTAGTATTACGAATTTTGTAAACAAAGATAATCTAGATTTTAAATCATCGAATTTAAAAGAGAAATCCTCAATATCATTAGGAGAAAATATATATAGTGAACAATTATATGTTAAAATATTTTGAATAAAATGAAAAAGTATTTCCTGATTAAATTTTAAAATATCAGTATCTATAAAATATTTATCAATATTTTTATTAAATTTTAAGTCTGCTTCATTACTAATTATTGGAATATTAGCCTTCTCAGAGTAAAATCTAGCTAGTGTAGTTTTACCTGATTTACTTGAACCTACTATTATAGACAATTTGTTAGATAGATTTATTAAATTTTCTATTACCAATTCATTCTCCAAAGATCTAACAATCTCTATCTCAAAGTTAGAGTTAAAATTAAAGAAATTTTGAATCATAAAAAATTTAAGATAAATTTTGTTTTGTCATTTGAATAAAAATATTTTAAATCAACAATAATAGTTTGATTTTTATATGATTTAATTTTGGGATAATAATTAACAAGCTTAACTAAATCGACATATTGATCCAATTTTAGAATTAAATCTCTTTTCTTCATTGTGTCTACAGGAAGAAATTTTAACCAAATTTTTTTCAAATTATCTTTTTCAGAATTTATAATTTTATCAATCCTGAAAGAATTTTTATTTTTTTTAATGTATAGATAATTATCTTCATTAAAATTTTCTATTAAAAAAATAGGACAATTTTTAAAAATAGTAATTTGGTTAATTTCAAAAAAATTTTCTAATAATGAGCAGTCTAGTAAGTGGAAATTAAATTGGGAACCCTCTTCTAATAATTTTTTTGAAAATTCAATCATGTCAATCTGAAAATTATAAGTTTGTTCTGAATTATCATAAAAAAAATTTATTAAATAATCGTCAATATCATTGGCTATTAAATCAGAATTAGTTAGATCAGTTAGTATTTTGTCTAAAAAATAATATTTATTTAAGTTTGGATCTAAGTTTTTAATGGAAACTTCATTATAAATTGATAAATTTTGTGCATAACTAAATTTAAAGATTAAAAAAAAAATTAGAAAAAATTTCATTGAGCAAACTATATAAAAAATCTGGCGTTGATGTAGTAAAAACTGACAATTTAATACTAAATGCTCTAAAATTTATCAAAACTAGCCATAATAAGAATGTTTTAGGTAATAAACTTGGTTTTAGCGCAGAATATAAAGTAAATAAAGATATTACTTTATGTGCTGCAACAGATGGAGTTGGTACAAAATCTATTCTGTCCGCTGAATTAAAGAGTTATAAGGGGATTGGGCAAGATTTAGTTGCTATGTGCTCTAATGACATACTCTGTAATAATGGAAAACCATTATTTTTTTTAGACTACTACTCTTGTGGGTCAGTTAAAAATGATCAATATTTACAGATATTAAAAAGCATAACAAATGCATGTAAAAAAATTAATTGTGCCCTTATTGGAGGTGAGACAGCCGAAATGCCATCCTTATATAGTAAGAACCATTATGATTTAGCTGGATTTTTAGTTGCGCTAAAAGGGAAAATTAAAAGAACCGCTATTAAAAAAGATGATTTAATAATAGGAATAAAATCTAATGGCTTTCATTCGAATGGTTATTCTTTAATCAGAAAAATTATTAAAGATAATGAAATTAATCCTAGTAAAATTTATATTGGTAAAGAAAAATTATCTGTTTTTCTGATGAGACCCACAGTGCTTTACCATTCACATCTTAATGAAAAAGATATTCTTAAAATTAAGTCTATGGCTCATATAACTGGCGGAGGTTTAGTGGCTAATTTCAAGAGAACACTTCCCCCTTCAATTAAATTTAATTTAGAAGTAGAAAAACTTCCTTCAGAATATGATTTTATTAAAAAATATACTAAAATGAATAATAAAGAAATATCCGAAGTATTTAATTGTGGTATTGGTTTTACAATTGTTATTGATAAAAAAAATGCGTCTCAATTCATAAAAAGAAGGAATTTTAAAGTAATTGGATCAATTATCTAAAATTAGAATTGGTTTTATTATCTCAGGTTATGGATCTAATTTATTAAGAATTCTTATTAATCTTCAAAAAGATAATAAAAAAAATTTCACTCCATCATTAATTTTAAGTAACAAAACAATTATTAATAATAATATAAAAATTAAATCTAGAAAAATTAATAAAAAAATAAAAATCTATGAGAATGTGAAAGATTTAAATAAGATAGATTTTACTGACTCTGATTTAATATTTTCAATTGGTTACATGAAAAAAATTCCTAAAAGTGTTTATAATAAACATTTAACTATTAACCTCCATCCTTCAATACTTCCTGAATACAAAGGTCTAATGACACATAAAAGAATGATCATTAACAATGAGTACGTTTGTGGATTAACTATTCATAAAGTTAATCATTCACTCGATGACGGGGAGATACTTTATCAAAAGAGACTAAAGTTTAAAAATTTGAATGAGAGAGATTTAATTAAGGCTCATAAAAAATTAGAACTTACTAATGTATATGAAGCCTTAAAAAAAATTTGCTTGGATTTAAATAAGCTCTGAACCGCTAAAAAAAAATGCAATTTCTATGGATGCGTTCTCACTTGAATCACTTCCATGTACAGAATTAGCTTCAATTGACTCTGCAAATAGTTTTCTTATGGTTCCGTCAGCAGCTTCTTTTGGGTTAGTTGCTCCCATTATATCTCTATAATTCGTGACAGCGTTTTCACCCTCGAGTACTTGCACCTGAACAGGACCAGAAGTCATGAATTCAATTAAACTAGCAAAAAATGGCCTCTCTCTATGGACTCCATAAAAAGCCTCAGCTTCTTTTTGGCTTAAGTTATATGTTTTTGAAGCAATAATTTTAAGATTATTTTTTTCAATTAATTGATTTATATGTCCAGCAAGATTTCTCTTAACTGCATCTGGTTTAATTATTGAGAATGTACGTTCCATTTTTATTTGTCCTTTATGTTTTCAAAATAGTTATATACAAAATCTGCCATTAAAAGCAATCCAAATCCTGTAGCTCCAGGTCGATTAAAAATATCTCCTTGATTTTTCCATGTAGTACCCGCTATATCTAAATGAGCCCATTTTGTTTTAGCTGGGACAAACCTTTGAATAAACTGTGCTGCAGTTGTAGCGCCAGCATATCTACCACTTGAAATATTTTTTAAATCAACAAATTGAGAACTCATCATTTTATCAAAATCTGAATCCATAGGCATTCTCCATACTTTTTCATCTACATTTAATCCACTTTTATAAATTTGGTCTGCTAGATTATCATCGTTAGAAAATAGACCAGCATAATTTTGACCTAATGCTACCAGTATTGAGCCTGTTAAAGTTGCAAAATCTATTATTACTTTTGGTTTATAGAGCTCAGAGCCATAAGTAATAATGTCTGCCAATACTAATCTTCCCTCAGCATCTGTATTTAAAACTTCAACATTTGTGCCCTTATAAGATTTTATAATATCACCTGGCTTATAAGCAGTACCACTTGGCATATTCTCAACTAAACCAATTATACCAGCATAGGTAAAATTATAATTTAAAGAACTTAATAAATTCATCACAGCAGTAACAACCGCCGATCCACCCATGTCCCACTTCATTTCTTCCATTCCTGCTGAAGGCTTAATTGAAATACCACCAGTATCAAAACAAACACCTTTGCCAACAAAAAGAATATCTACTTCTTTCACCTTGTGATCTTTAGGTTCAAAAATAACAACTCGTGGCTCCCTCTGACTTCCCTGATTAACTGCTAAAAGGCAATTTAAACCAATCTTAGTAATCTTCTTCTTGTCTAAAACTTTAATTGGAAGTTTTTTGCCTAAATTTTTACTAATAAAATTTGCATAGCTTTCTGGGTATAGAATATTGGAAGGTTCTGATACAAGATTTTTAAGCATAACTATTGAATCATTGAGAGAATTTGTATATTTAGATAATTTTTCCTGCAACTTAAATTGACTAGGCTTAGATCCTGAAAGATACTTATTAAAGATAAAATCCTTTCTTACAAATCCAAAATTTATAAAATCTAATATATTTTTAGATTTAGTATTGATTGATATTTTGGAAAAGGTCATTTTTTGGGAAAAATCAAAAACAAATGCCCCTATATAATTTGAATTTAGAGGACCTGGCGCCTCTCTTAAAAAAATATTAACTTGGATACCAGAGCTTTGAGTAGCTACACTATAATCAAAAATTAATTTATTGTTAACTTTATATGATTTTAAATTAGATATTTTTGTCTTTTCAATGTTTATTTTCACAAAAAGAATTATATTGGATGAGGATTTGCTAATATTTTTAAAAATACTGATCATTTATGAAACTTAAATTATATCTTACTCTGAATTATGTAAAGTATATTGTCATACTACTACTCGTTTTTATTCTAATAATCTGGCTTGCTCAAATTCTCAGAATGTTAGACTTTAACCAAACATTTAGCATTCAGCTGTATGAAATAATTAAAATAACTTCATATCTTTTACCTAGCGCTATAAATACTATACTGCCAATCATAATACTTCTTGCTAGTTGTTTTTATAATAGGAGCATAAATAGCACTTCTGAAATTTCAATTTTTTCACTTTACCTAGGCAAAAATCAAATTTATGGATTCTTATCTTATATATATTTATTTTTAATTATATTATTTGTGTTCAATTCTGAATACTTTTCGGTCAAGTCTTATAATAATTTTAAAAATGAAGAAATAAGTTTTAGGAATGAGTTTAAGATAAGTGAAATTAATCAAGAGATAAATATTCCAGATAAATTAAATCTTTTTTTTAAAGAGAAAATAAAAGGAACTAATAGGTATTTGGATGTAACAACTTTTTTAATAGAAGATAATATAGTGATAAAATCCGAAAGTGTAGAATACAGTATTTCTAATTCTGATTTAAATTTTATTTTTACTAATGGACGAAGAATTTCTGCCTCAGATGAAGAAAAAAGTTTTACGGAATTTAATAAGCTAGAATATAAAATTGAAAACAAAAATAGTCATAAGATCTCTTACGGCAAAGAAAACTATAATTTTTTAGAACTAATCAATAGCAGTGAACCGAGTTATCAAAAATTTGCTCATAGAAGGATTATAGATTTATTATTTTTGATATTTGTTATTATCATTTCTAGTAGAATTGTATTTTTAAATAGTAAATCTAGTGAGCTATTTAAAAACTATGCATTTAACTTAATTGTAATGTTATTTTCTTTTACAAGTTTAGCATTTATTACAAAACAATTGCTAAACAGCATTATATTAATAAATACTTATTATGCATATTCGATAATCATATTAGTTTTAACAGTACTGATAGTTAGGAAAAAATATGCGTTTTTATAAGTATATTTTAAATAAGATTAACATATCTGTTATTATTAGTTTTATTATTTTATTTTCAGTTCTATTTATTTTTTCTATAATAGAGTTACTTAATGAAAAATATTTAATTTCAGAAACTATGGTCATAGGAACGCTGAACACATTAGAACTATTGACTACAATCCCTACTATATTATTTTTAATGAGCGTTATAATATTTTGGATCCTTCTTCATAAAACAAATGAATTACTAATAATAAGACATTACTTAAGTTTAAATAAAATTATTTATATATTTTTAATGCATATATTTGTATTTTCTGCGTTTGAAATTAATAAAAATAAAATTGGCGAAGGCATCAAAAATATAAAAGAGGATTACCTTAAAAACAATATTGATGAAAATATTATAAGTAAAACTTATTATCAAAAAATTGATAATAGTATTGAAATAACAAGCCTAAAGGGGATAGATTTTAAAAATAACAGTATTAAAAATGTTAGTATTTTTTTAATAAAAGATGATATTTTTGAAAAGGCTATTTATTCATCAAGTATCTTAATTAATAAAAAATATATTCATTTGAAATCGCCCTATGAAATAACATCTCAATCAATAGGAGAAGTTAAAGATGATTATTTTTTAGATATTCAGAAATATAGAAATGGGCTATATTCAACAAATTCTAAAATAACAATTCTTAATAAGAAATTATTTGCTGGCGATACAGGTAGTATAATTTCTTATCTAGTTCTAACAGTTTCATTACTTATTTATATAATGATCTTTTTATCTAAAAAATTAACTCAAAAGAATGTCAATATATCTAAGTATGTATCTTTATCCTTTTTAATCTTTATTTATTCTTTTCTTACTTCTCAAGTGACTCTTGAAACTAACAATATTATATTTCAGTCGGTAGTTCTATTGACTTTTATCTCTTACCTATGCAAAATTAGAATTAATGATTAAATTTATATTTATATTTATATTGCTGTGCCCTAAATCAGTATTTGCTAAAGATATTACAGAGGATATCTACATTAATTCTGAAAATATATTTTATGATAAAACAAAAGAAACAATTACTTTAGGTGAAGATTCATTAATAGACTATCAAGGCACTATAATAGGTACAAATAACGCTTTGATAAATAACATAACTAAAGAAATAACTATGAAAGATAAATTTTATATAAATTCAATGGATGATATTATGAAAGGAGATTATTATAAAGGCGACCTAGACTTTACAATGGCTGAATCATCTAACGTAAATTATTTATATCAAAATGATCTTAAAATTAATGCTAAAAAGTTTTTTAAAAATAATAATCAAATTACATTTGAGGACAGTTTTATAACACCCTGTGATTTAAACGGTTTTTTTAATTGTCCAACCTGGTCTTTAAAAGTTAAAAAAACATTCTACGACTCTAAAGAAGATCATTTTAGGCATTTTGGAAGCTTTATACAAATAGCAGATAAAAAAGTTGCTTTTATCCCTTTTTTTTCACACTACGGGAACAAAGCAGGAAGAAAAAGAGGTTTTCTCACACCTAAAATGGAATTATCAAATATAAATTTTGGAGGTAATTTTACGACACCTTATTTTATTCCGTTAAAAGAAAATCTTGAAATTATTTTAACACCATCTTTTTATTATGAAACAGGTTTTAGTACATATTTTAAAAATACATTACAAGTTAATCATTTAATTAAAGGGGGTGAGCTAGCGTTAAAATTGGATAACTATATTGATAATAGAATTAAAGATAGTAAAGGACCAATAGACTGGAAAAAGAAAGGTCTTACTATTGCTTATGGTGGAGACTTAGTACTAAATAAAAAAAATAAATTAAACATAGCGCTTAACTACACATCCAATATTTCAAAATTTAAACAACAAATGGAAGAAAAAGCATCAACAATAAATTCAACAGTAAAATTAGAGACTTATGACTTTTTAAGAAAGAATGACTTATTAGTTTCAAACTTTTCAGGAACTAAATCCTTGGATGATACAGTTTCAAATGATAGCAATCCATACGAAACACCAACATTTAAATATAGAAATTATTTTAATTTGAAAAAAAATATTTCACTTAATAATGAAATTACATTTAATAATATAACTAGAAATAAATCAGCAAATTATTTACCAGAAAAAATAATTAGAACTACAATTGTAAATAAATTTCAAAAAAATTACTTATTTGCAGATAATTTAAAAATTATAAATAAGGCTATACTAAACAATACATCAACTATAATAAATGGAGGTAATGAGACCACAAATATTAAATCTGGGAATTCAATTAATTTAGCCCAATATTTCTCAACAGAAATAAATAAAATTTATAGTATGAATAATAATCAAAAAATAAAACCAAGGATAAAATTAATAATAACAAGTAATGCGAAGGAAAATAAATTAAATATAAACGACAATAGTCAGTCACTATCATATGGATATAATAATATATTTGAAGAAAATAGATATTTTGGATCCGATAAAAAAGAAAATGGTGCGCGTATAGTATATGGCCTTGAACACAAAGTAAGATTAGGTAAAGAAAGAGAAATAAATATAAATTACGGAAGAAGTTATAATTTAGAGAATAATCTAAATTTCATGAAGGAGATTAAGCAAGAAGAAAAAGGAAGCGATCATTTGTTTAATACTATTTATAGAGTAAGTAACAACCATAATATTAGTTATAATTCAAGATATGATAATAAAACATTACTACTAAAAGAAGATATTTTAAATTATGAATTTAAAAGTAAAAACACTGCTTTTGCACTTTCAAAAACATTAATTAATACACAGAGCTTTGTAAATTCAATTGATAGTCACTTCTTAACAACAGATATGACTAGAAAAATAAATAATAATTCAAATATAAAATATAAAAGTGAAATTAATTTAATTAATAAAAAAATAAAACCATATTCTCAAAATATTGAATTAAATATATTTGATGAATGTTCGAATCTAAGTTTTGGTTATGCTATAACAGATTATAATGACGGAGATCAAGTAAAACCTAATAAAACATTCTCCATAGAATACCAGTTAGAGTTTTTAGGGGGTTCTAATAGTGCCAATAATATTTTTTAAAAAAAAAATTAAATTTATTTTAATAAATATTATTCTATTGGCTTTATTTACTTTGAATAATGTATTTGGAAATGAAATTTTATTAAAAAAAGGATCCATAATTATCACTAATGATGACCTGAATAACTACATAGATATTTATAAAAGTTATTATAAAACAAATATTACAGAAGGAACCGCAATAAAAAATATATTTATAATTTTTAAAACAATCGATCATCAAATTAAAAATAATAGTAATTTTGAAAAAATAACAGAAAAAATGATGTTAGAAGATATTACAAAATTTAAAGATATTTTTGATAGTTATATTTTAAAATATTTTTTAAGATTTGAAATATTAAAGAATGACTATATCCAGAACTATATATCTAATTTTGATATAAATAAATTAAAGGTAGACATGAAAGAAAAAATATTTTTCTTTCAGACACAAGATTGTAAAATTATAAGATATACAAAAAAATATGAAAAATTAAATAAAGTTGAAAAAAAATCTTTATTTAACAAAGGCAATAATACAATTATAAAAATTAAAAATGATAACTATATTTGTCTTAATGATAATAATATAAAAGAAATTAATAATATTATTATAAACACTATATCTCAAGATGGTTACAGCAGTTTTTTAAATTATGCTTATAAAAAAATCAAATAATTATAAATTAGTTTATATTGGCGATATAAATTCAATCAATCTTGAAATTATTGAGAAAACTCACAATGAACTTTTTTTAAATAAAATTAGATATATTTTAATTGGGAATTTAAATGAAGCAAATAAATATTTCAAAAAAATAAAAACAAATAAAAAAATAACTGAAATTTTTGATTTAAATTCATTAAGAGATATAGAAAAATATGCAATTAATTTTTTTGATATTGGAAATGAGCTATATGAGAAACCTTTGAATATCATTAATCAGATTAATATTAGTAATAATTTAGCTAAATTAAACAATGCAGATCTTATTACAATGCCTATTAATAAAAGTATTATTAAAAAAAAATATTTGTTTAATGGAATGACAGAGCATTTGGGTATGATTAACAATAAAAAAACATATATGTTAATGAAAGGAGATCAATTTTCTATAATACCCTTAACTACACATATTAAATTTAAGGACATATTAAAAAATATTAAAATTAAAAAAGTTCATATTGATATTGAAAAAATTATAAAAATCATTGAATACAAAAATATAAAGTTTAATAAAATTATTATTTTGAGTATTAATCCGCATGCTGGTGAAAATGGGACTTTAGGAAATGAGGAATTGATAATAAATAAAACTATTAAAAAATTTAAAAAAAATAACAAAATTAAAATCATTGGGCCTTTGGCAGCAGACAGTGCTTTTAGAAACACAAATATAAATAACCTTTATATCTCCTTTTACCACGACCAAGCATTAATACCTTTTAAAATTATTAATAATCAAGCATTTAATTTTACAATAGGGTTATCGTATAATAGATACTCACCAGCACACGGTACAGCTGAAGATATTATTTATAAAAATAAAGCTGATATTACATCATATAAAAAATGCATGTTAAGTTAAAAAAAAAATTCGGTCAAAACTTTTTAGTAGATAAAAATATACTAAGAAAAATATCAAATTTGATTCCAATTGAATTTAAAAATATTATAGAAATTGGTCCTGGAATAGGTCATTTAACGGATTTTATTTTATTGAATAATTTACAAAATTTAATTTTAATTGAAATTGATAAAGATTTTATTCCTGTTTTAGAAGATAAATATAATAGATTTAAGAATATTAAAATAATTAATGATGATATTATGAATATCAATTTAGGGGACTACTCTTCAAGTGAATTAATTATTTCCAACCTTCCTTACAATATATCTTCACAAATATTAGTTAAAATTAATAATTTAAATATATTTAAAAAAATGATCTTAATGTTTCAAAAGGAATTTGCTGAAAGACTAATTTCAAACAAATTAAATAATCTTAATTGTCTAATAGGATGTTTTTATGAGATGAAAAAAGAGTTTAACATATCTAGAAATTGTTTTAAGCCAGTACCGAAAATAGAATCTTCGGTTATTACTTTTACAAAAAGAGAAGAATCTTTAATTGAGTTTTCTGATATTTCATTATTTTCAAGTTTTAAATCTATGATTTTCATAAACAAAAGGAAGAAAATTTCAACAATATTAAAAAATAATAAAATTGAATTTGAGCCATTTGAAAATTCTGGATTTAGAGCAGAAAGTTTTTCTTTAAAGGAATTTATTTTTTTATTTGAGTTACTTAAACCTGAGCTTATCGATAAATTTAGTTAGATTAATTAACCTATCTCTTTTCAATCTTTCTGATTGTATAATATCCATAATTTTTTTTACACTCTCATCAAGGTTCTCATTTATTATAATGTAATCGTATTCCAAAAAATGAGAAATTTCACTTTGTGCAAGCTCAGTTCTCCTCACCACCTCTTCTTTTGTGTCTCTTCCCCGTTTATTTAATCTTCGTATGAGTTCCTTTTTTGATGGTGGTAAAATAAAAATTCCCACTACATCAAATTCATTTTGTTTTAACTGTTGGAAGCCTTGCCAGTCTATATCAAATAAGACATCTTTATTTTTTTTTGTTAATGCAATTACTTTTTCCTTCAGAGTTCCATAAAAATTACCAAAAACGTTTGCAAATTCTAAAAAGCTATTTTTTAATATTAGTTCTTTAAATTTACTATCCTTAATAAAGTAATAGTCTTTATTTGAAATTTCTCCTTTTCTTTTAGTTCTAGTTGTGCAGGAAATTGATAGAGATATTTTATTATCTTTCTTTATTAGACCTTTTGAAATTGAAGTTTTTCCTGCTCCGGAAGGAGAGGAAAGAACAATTAGAAAATTCTTATGTTTAATCATTTAGGATCATATTACACTATGAGTATTGTTTTTTTAATAAATAATTAGTTATAAGGATTTTACGGATCCAATTACTAAGCTTGCATTAGTTCCACCAAAACCGAAAGAATTTGAAATTGCATTATTGATAACGCATTCTTTAGGTTTATGAGGCACCAAATCTATAAAAGTATCTCTCTCAGGTTCATCTAAATTTAATGTAGCTGGTATAATTGAGCTCTCAATGCTTTTAAGTGTGAAGACTGCCTCTACGGCTCCGGCAGCACCCAGTAAGTGACCAATAGCTGATTTATTAGAGCTCATAAATAGTCTTTTATTTGATTCAAAGAGTTTTTCCACTGCAGATAATTCTATTAAGTCACCAACTGGAGTTGAGGTACCATGTGCATTAACGTATTGAATTAAATCTAAAGATAATCCTGATTCTTTTATAGCCATTTGCATTGCCCTAAAACCACCATTTCCATCTTCAGCTGGCTTAGTAATATGATATGCATCTCCTGATAATCCATAGCCCTTAATTTCGCCATATATTTTAGCTCCTCTCTTTTTTGCATGCTCATACTCTTCTAGAACAAGTACGCCAGCACCTTCACCCATCACGAACCCTGACCTCTTTTTATCCCAAGGCCTTGAACCTAGAGTCGGGTCATCATTAAATGTATCGCAAAGTGCTCTAGCTGCTGAAAATCCCGCTATACCAAGTGAGCATACTGCAGCTTCCGATCCACCACAAATCATTACATCCGCTTTATCATTTTTTATTAAGGTAAAAGAGTCTCCGATTGCATGAGTGCCTGTTGCGCAGGCAGTTACAGGGGAACTATTTGGACCTTTAAGTCCATATCTAATAGAGACTTGACCTGAAGTTAAATTTATTAAAGAGGATGGGATGAAAAAAGGAGAAATTTTTCTTATTCCTTGCTTGTCGAGTATTGATGAGTTTCTATAAATTGTATCTAAGCCGCCGATACCAGAGCCTATAATAACCCCATACCTATTTGCTTCTTCTTCATTAGGAATAAAATCTGAATCTAGGTAAGCTTCATGCGCAGCTACTATTCCAAGAGTAATAAATCTGTCAATTTTTCTTCGGTCTCTTGAAGAAACAATTTCTTCTTTAATTAAACTATCATCAATTGTTCCAGCTATGGTGCAAGGGTAGCCCTCAACATTAAAACTTGTTATAGTTTTAATTCCACTTTTTCCAGCAAGCAAAGATTCCCAGCTATCATTAACATTATTAGCTAAAGGTGTTATAGCTCCTAATCCGGTAACTACTACTCTTCTCAAGATTTAAAAGATTAGTTAGAGTTAGCAGATAAAAAAGAAACTGCGTCTTTAAAAGAGACTATTTTCTCTGCAGCATCATCAGGTATTTCACAACCAAATTCTTCTTCAAAGGCCATAACCAATTCAACAGTATCTAAGCTATCAGCTCCTAGATCATCAATAAATTTTGAATCATTCATAATTTTCGATTCATCAACACCTAAATGTTCAACAACTATTTTTTTTACTCTTTCTTCAATATCACTCATATTTATATCCTTTTGTATTAAAATTAAATTTAGAAAACACGTATCACATAATGATTGTATTTCAAATAAATAATTATATTAGAGCGAGGCCTCCATTAACATGTATCGTTTGACCAGTAATATATGAGGATTTATCAGAACATAAAAAACTAACTGTATCGGCTATATCTGAAGGATTTCCTAACTTTTTCATGGGAACTTTATCTAAAATATTATTTTTCTGCATTTCTGTGAGTTTATCGGTCATATTTGAGTTTATAAATCCAGGGGCCACACAATTAACTGTTATATTTCTACTGGCAACCTCCAGTGAAAGTGACTTGCAAAAACCTGTTAAGGCTGACTTGGAGGCAATATAGTTAGTCTGGCCCGGATTACCTGTAAATGCAACGACTGATGTAATAAATACTATTCTCCCAAATCTTCTTTTTACCATTCCTCTAATAAAGTGTTTAACTAATTTAAAAGTTGAGTTTAAATTAACATTTATAACATCATTCCATTCTTCCTCAGACATTCTAAGAAATAAATTATCTTTATTTAAACCTGCATTTAAAATTAAAAAATCTGGTTCAAAATTAATATTATCCTTAAGGTGATTGCTGGAAATTTCTTTTAAATCCATATTAATAAAATTAATTTTTTTATTTAAGTTTTTTGCTTTGTCAAGATTTGTGGTGGAAGCGTAAACTTTGGCACAGTTATTTTTAATAAAATTATTACAAATAGCTTCACCTATGCTGCCGGTTCCTCCCGTGACAAAAGCCGTATTACTTTCAAACATAATTATTTATATCCTCAAATGAGCAAAAAGGATAAGTTTTTATATTATCACTTTTTGGTAAAAAATTTAATAGTGTTTTTTTTGGACCTATTTCATAAAATTCTTTGACATCTTTTACAATAAAATTTTCAACAGTTTCACTCCACTGAACTGTTGAAAAAATTTGATTAGCTAATTGGAAAGAATAATCTTCTTTTTTTATATCTTTATAATTTGTAAGATTATGATTTGATAATAAATCAAATGAAGAACTATGAAAATTAAATTTTTTTGCTGCATCCAAGAATAAATTAGAACTATCTTTCATTAAAGCTGAATGGAATGGAGCTGAAACATTAAGGGGAATGTATCTACCAATATTATTTTTTACTTTAAAGTCCTCCAAATATTTTTTAATACCGCAGATTACAACCTGGTTGGGTGAGTTTATATTTGCTAGGTATACATTTTGATCAAAAATATTTTTATCGATTTTTTGTTTTGTTAAAATTGCATACATACCATATTTGCTAGGGTCAGATACTTTGGCCATCGATTTACCTCTTATGGATACAAGATTTAACATGTCCTCAAAATCTAAAACATTTGAGTAATAAAGAGCGAGATATTCCCCCAAAGAATGTCCCGCTAAATTTAAACTCTTATTTGAAAGAGTTTTCTTAAATGAATTTTTGAATATATCTATTAGCACTGAGGAATAAATAAATATGAGAGGCTGACTAAATTCAGTAAGATTGATTTTTTCCGGATCTTGTTGAGTTTTAATAACATCATAGCCTAAAATATCAGAACTTTGAGAATAGCGCTGCTTTACCCAATCTAGGCTTTCTATGAGTTCGATTCCCATATTGGCATGCTGAGATCCTTGGCCTGTAAATAGAATTGATATATTTTTATTTGACATAATAGCTATATATGTGTAGACAAATCTCCTGATGTCTAAATTATACGAAATTACTATTATTGTTAAACCAGACTTAGGTAACGATCAAGTAAAAGATCTGTTAAATGCAATAAATATATTTTTTGAAGAAAATATCGTTAAAATTGGCTATTCAGAAGATTGGGGCATTAAAAATCTAAAATTCCAAATAAGCAAATACTCAAAAGGTTCTTATAAATTTTTTAGATTTGAATCCGGTCCTGACTTTCCAAAGAAATTAGATGTTTTTTTGAAGTATAACACTGACTGCTTAAGGCACCTGATATCAAAAAGTATTCAAAAAATTGACGAAGCTACACCTCAAATAAACAAGGATAACTGATGAAAAAGAATTTTGAATTTAATAACGAAGACTTTTTAAAGCTAGATTATAAAAACACCCAACTTTTAAAAAGATTTTTAAATGAAAATGGGAAGATAATTCCTCAGAGAGTATTGAACACAACATCTAATGTACAATCGAGAATTTCAAAAGCAATAAAACAAGCTAGGTTTTTATCTTTAATTTAATCGATGTTAAAAGTAGTAATCTTAGAAAAAATAAAGAAAAATTGGGACATAGGATCAATTGTTTCTGTAAAAAATGGCTATGCTAGAAATTATCTGATACCTCAAAATAAAGCTAAAATAGCAACTAAACAGAATATAGAGGATATAAATAATCAAAAATCTATTCTTGAAGCTAAAGATAAAGAGTCTATAAAAAATCATCAAATTACGGCAGAAAAGATTAATTCTCTCACCTTTAACAAAGAAATTGCCGCTAAAGATAATGGCGAATTGTTTGGCTCAGTATCTATATCAGATGTTTATAGTTATTTGAATGAACAAGGAATAAATATTGAAAAAAAAATGATTAAACTTGGTGAGAAAATTAAAAAAAGTGGAAATCACAAGGTGGATATTGACCTTCATCCTGAAATAAGTTGTTCACTTACTATAGAGATTTTATCCCCTAAATCTTCTCTATAAGTACTTACTTTTTAATTATAATCACTTATATTCCTTTTTGTGGCAAATCCTTTCTTAAACCTTAAAGACAATCAAATTGAAATTATTGTTCTTGCATATTTAATAAAACATCCTGAATTTCTTGATAAATACTTTGATAAGATTAATGATAAAATTTTTTATAATCCTGAAAATAAAAAGATTCTAAGCGTATTAAATGATTTCTCAAAAAATTCCAAAAATATTACTGCAGAAACACTTAAAAATTATCTTCCAGATGTAACTAAAGAGACCATTAGAGATTTAGTTAAAGAAGTTGACTCTATTGTCTACTCTCAAGATACTTTTTTGAACTATCTGATTGACTTAGAAGATTTATATTTAAGAAGAGAAATATATAAAACAACACAAGATAAAAATAAAGAAATATCAAATTTCTCTACAGATAAAAGTGTAAAAGATATTATTGTAGAATTAGAAAAAGATATTTTTGAAATCACCAACTTCAAGAAAGAAACTTTTGAAATTAAAGATTTTAAGTCTGTCGGTACGAGTTCTTTAAAATTAATAGAAAAAGCTTTCCAAAAAAAAGGAAAAATATCTGGAACCTCCACTGGATTTATCGATCTAGATAATATCTTGGGAGGAATGCAAAATTCTGATCTAATTATTTTAGCAGGAAGACCTTCAATGGGCAAAACTGCTCTTGCAACAAACATAGCTTTCAATGCTGCAAAATTATATAAAAAAGATGGTTTAAGTAATTCAGGGCTATTTTTTTCTTTAGAAATGTCAGCTGAACAAATCGGATTAAGAATTTTGGCCGAAGAATCAAAAGTAGAAAGTAGTAAACTTCGCAAAGGTGATTTAACGGCAGAAGATACTTCCCGACTACAAAAATCTTTTGATGAAATTAGTAATTTAGGATTTTATTTTGATGACAGTCCTAATCTTACTGTTGGAGAATTGAGATCTAAACTTAGAAGGTATAAAAAAAACTATAATATTAGCTTTGTAGTAATTGACTACCTTCAACTTATCAAACCAGAGAAAACTAGAGACAATAGAGTAAACGAACTCTCTGAAATAACCAGAAGTCTCAAACAGTTAGCAAAGGAATTCAATATTCCAGTTCTTGCTTTATCTCAGCTATCTAGACAAGTCGAAAGTAGGGATGATAAGAGACCTCTACTGTCCGATCTGAGGGAATCTGGAAGTATTGAGCAAGACGCAGATATAGTTATGTTTGTTTATCGTGAATATTATTATTTACAAAATAGTGAGCCTAAAAGAAAAGATGGTGAAAATAATCAAACTTTTCAAGATAGAGTCGCTGAGTGGCAAGAAAAGTGTAACAACATTATGAATCATGCAGAGTTATTGATTTCAAAACAGAGAAATGGACCTACCGGAAAAGTAGATTTACACTTTGATGATAAATTAACTAAATTTTCTAGTAGGGCTAAAGATAGAGATACAATATCGTAGGACATTGTTATGTTTATAATTCAAACTCTTGGAAAAATTTCTTTACTAGCTTTAAACTCCATAGGTAAAATTGGTTATTTTATTTTTCTAACTTTTAAATACCTTTTTTTTCCAAGATTTTATTCCTACTTAAATTTAAAATATTTTATAAAGATTACTATAAGTTCCATCCCAATAGTTGCTCTTACAGCGATATTTTCTGGTATGGTTCTAGCTCTTCAATCTTATACAGGACTTTCAAGATTTTCAGCAGAAACAGCTATTCCTAAAATCGTAGTATTAACATTAACTAGAGAATTAGGGCCTGTTTTAGCAGGATTAATGGTTGCAGGAAGGGTTGGCGCTTCTATAGCTGCTGAAATAGCCACAATGAGAGTAACAGAGCAAATAGATGCCCTAAAAACACTTAATACTAATTTTTATAACTATTTGGTTGCCCCAAGAATAATAACTTTGATTATAGCTATGCCACTTTTAGTTACTCTAGCTGATATCATTGGTGTGTATGGAGGGTTTCTGATTTCTACAATTAGATTGGATTTTAATGAAACTATCTATATTACGAATACACTAGAATTTTTGAGCTTTGAGGACTACTTTTCAGGTGTAGTAAAGTCTATTATTTTTGGATTTATAATTTCATTAATGAGCTGCTATCATGGTCTTTATACTAGCAATGGGGCGTATGGAGTTGGATCAGCTACAACTAATGCAGTGGTATCATCATCAGTATTAATTTTAATTTTTAATTACATTTTAACAGAAGTATTTTTTTAATTATGAATATTATAATAGATAATATTAAGAAAGACTTTGAGGGTAAGAAAGTTTTAAAAAAAATTGATATGAAAATTGAATCAAAAAAATCTACAATAATTTTAGGTAAATCAGGATGTGGTAAATCTGTATTACTTAAAATAATATACCAATTAATTAGTCAGGATTTTGGAAGCATTTATTATAATCTAGAAAATAAAGTGGATATCAATAAATTTGCAATGCTGTTTCAATACGGTGCATTATTTGACAGTTTAAAAATTTGGGAAAATATTTCATTTCAAGAACTCAATACAAAAAAAATAAAAAAAGATGAACTAAAAGATCAAGTTGTAGATATTATGGAAAGCTTAGGGCTAAGTAGTGATAATTTATATAAATACCCTTCTGAACTTTCAGGAGGCATGAAAAAAAGAGTCGCGCTAGGTAGGGCTTTATTTAAAAAACCTGAGGTGATTTTTTTAGATGAGCCCACGACTGGACTAGATCCAATTAATAGTGAATTAATTAATGAACTAATAATAAAAACTGTCAAAGAAAAAAAAATTACGGCAGTTACAATTACTCACGATATTAGAAGTGCTATCAAGACTGGAGATAAATTCTATTATTTAGAAGATGGAGTAATTGAAACTGAGAATTATTGCAAAAATTTATATGAAACTGATAATTCAAAATTACAATATTTTTTAAAAGGCGAGAGGCCTTTTAAATAATTAAATGGAAATTTTATCGAACCTAACTCCTGTTGAAATAGCGTATTTCTCAATTTCTTTAATCTTCATACTATTTTTTGGTATTAATGGAATTTTCAAATCTTTAGGATTTAGCTTAAAAATTATTGGATCAATTTCCATTCCTTTTCTAACTTACAAAAAAATTCTTAGTTATATTAGTAGTACATTCAATGATAATGATTTTTTATCTAATCTTATATTCAGCCAACCATTAATTTCTGAAATCATGGTTTTTATAATTTTTTTTCTCATTTCTTATTTTTTATTAGGCACACTAGTAAATGCACTGAATGTTAATCTTCCAAAAAATCTAACATTTAAATTCATAGATTTTATTACTGGTTCTATTTATGGAATCTTTATATTTAGTATATTGTTTTATTTTGCTTATAATTTAACTCTTAAAAATATGATTAATATCAATGTTAACAATATTATGCTTTTAAATATTAATATTTATGAAAACATAAGGTCGGAAAATCATATAGATTTAAATAACAATGAATCAGAATCTATAGAAGAAAATAATGAAATTTACTAATTTTGATTTTTGCATAAAAAACAGTACTCATAATCCTAGAATGAAAGAGGAATGTGCGGTATTTGGAATTAGTGACAATTCTGACTCTGCTGCACTATCAGCATTAGGTCTCCATGCGCTTCAACACCGAGGACAAGAAGGGTGTGGTATTGTTACTTTTGATGGCAAGGCTTTCCATTCTGAAAAAAGACTTGGACTCGTGGGAGACAATTTCACTAAAGAATCAACTTTAAAAAGACTACCTGGAAATTTTGCGATTGGGCATAACCGTTATTCAACTTCAGGTGGAGATACATTAAGGAATGTTCAGCCATTTTTTGCAGATTTGTATGGAGGTGGAGTCAGTATAGCTCATAATGGAAATTTAACAAACGCCCTCATGCTAAGAGAAAGGCTTGTTAAAGAAGGTTCAATTTTTCACACTACTTCAGATACAGAAACAATTGTGCATCTAATTTCTAAATCAAAAAAATATAAAATTTTAGATAGACTTATAGAGGCTTTAATGCAAATAGAAGGTGGTTATGCGCTTACAATTTTATCTAATAATATATTAATTGGAGTTAGGGATCCTTTTGGAATTCGCCCTCTTGTTATTGGAAAAATTGGTAAATCTTATATTTTTACTTCTGAAACTTGTGCTTTAGATATAATAGGAGCTAAATATATAAGAGATGTAGAAAATGGAGAAATAGTTGTAGTTGAGGATGGGGAATTAAAAAGCTTCAAACCTCTTCCAATTCAAAAATTAAGACCATGTGTTTTTGAATATATCTATTTTTCTAGACCAGATAGTTTATTAAATGGAATGTGTGCATATGAGCATAGAAAAAACCTTGGATATCAGCTTGCAGAAGAATGCGATGTTGATCCTGACATAATTGTTCCTGTTCCAGATTCTGGCGTGCCGGCAGCCATAGGGTTTAGTCAAAAAACAAAAGTAAATTTTGAATTAGGGCTAATTAGAAATCACTATGTTGGTAGGACTTTTATTGAGCCTTCTCAACATATAAGAAGCTTGGGAGTTAAGTTAAAATTGAATGCTAACAAGACATCTATAAAAAATAAAGTGATAATTTTAATAGATGACTCTCTTGTAAGGGGAACAACGTGTCATAAAATAGTTAAGATGCTTTATGATGCGGGAGCGAAAGAAGTTCACGTTAGAATTTCTTGTCCAGAGATTAAATATCCAGATTTCTATGGTGTTGATACGCCAACTAAAGAGGAGCTATTGGCAGCAAATAAAAATAACTCAGAAATGTGCGAGTATATAGGTGCTAAAACACTAAAATTTTTGTCATTAGATGGGCTATATAAAGGACTAGGGTATCAAAGTAGAGATAATACCAATCCTCAATTTACAGATCATTATTTTACAGGCGACTACCCAGTTACCCCAAGTGATCATTTAAATGAAGATAAAATTACTCAACTTTCATTTTTAAGCCAAGTATCAGGAATTTAAAATGAAAAAAATAGTTACAATTATTATTGAAGGTCAGTATACCGAAGTATTAAATAGTGAAAATAAATACATTTTTATTAGCAAAAAAGAACCTCAAGAAGATCTTGAATGTAAATGGCTTCAAATAAACTATGAGGAACCAGAGGAACTAATAAAAGCAATACAGGTAATTAAGATGGATTTTGAAAAAATAGACCAAATAGAAATCATCTACAATAATCAAAAGTTAAATATGCTAGCATATCAGTATGATTACGATTTTTTAAAAAATTTGTATTTAAATCAAACAGCTAATATTATTTTTTTAATTAATCTTATGGTTGCCCTTTTCAATAAAGAAATATTAATAAGTATTAATTCGGGAGATTTTAGTCACTATCAAGCACATAATAAAAATTGGCATAATTCATTAAATTTATATTTAAATTCATTAAAAAAAGACGTTTTACCAAAGATTAAAATTAAGTTAGCCATACAACACACTAAAAGCGTATCCCTTTAATTTAAATTCATCTATCAACATTTTTCTAATAAAAGTTTTAGTATTTTGTCTAATTTGAGAATCTTTAAAGTTACTAAAAATTTTAAAATAATTTTTATTATTTACAGAAAAAGCCGTAATATAAAAAATTTTAAAAGATTTTGCTTTAATGGTAATTTTTACTAATTCTAAGTTCATAGTTTTTGCTACTTTATTTAAATAGGAGGTTTTAAATTCAAAGGGTTGAGTGATCTTATTATAAATTAAATCTAAAATTTTTACTCTAGGAAGATTTAGGACGGAAATAAAATAAATATTTAGACTGTTAAAAAAATTATGATTCTTTGATAAATGATCTATAAAACCTTTTTCAAAAAATTTTCGGTCTTTAATAAGGTCGACTTTATTAACAAACAACATGAAACTTTTATTTTTTTTTTGTAAATCACCAATTAATGTTAAATCTAGCCTTGATTCAGTGTTAGCATCAAGCATTAAGATTATAAGGTCAGATTGATATATAGAGTTTTTACTTTGCTTTATAGAAAGACCTTCTACAAGACCCCTTTTTCTTTTAGACTTTGATCTAATAAAACCAGCCGTATCAAATATATCTAATTTTAGATTTTTATATTTAACAGTCCAGTTTACTGCATCTCTAGTTGTATGCAGAGCGCTATCTGTCAATGATAAATCCTTATTAACTAACACGTTAAATAAAGAAGATTTACCTGTGTTTTCTTTACCAAATATAGTGACTTTTTTGGATAAAGTGTCATCTGAAATAAATTTTGCAGGCAATATAGACAAATCGTATCTAATCTTAGTAAATCCATCTTCATTAAATTTGTATTGATGGTTATATAAATTTGAAATTGGGTAATTGTAATTTTCAATATTAGTATTTAAATACACTCTAATAATAAATTTCTTAGAGTGTAAAAACTTAGCAACTTTCAGATCAATATCTTCATATGAAGTTTTAACAACATATATAATTTCTAAATTATCTAATTGTAAATCAATAATTCTGTCAAATATTTTAATAAAAGATTTATAATCATCAAAACCAGGTGTGTCCAATACATTGAAATTATTTACTTTAGTTTTAATTTGGCTTTTAATTATATCTACTGTTGTATGCGGTTGATCTATGGAGATAGTCTGATGCTCTTTTGAAAATAAATTATACAAATAAGATTTACCTACATTAGTTCTGCCAATAATGATGAAATTATTCACTCAGCAGATACAAGCTTTTATAATTTTTGAAAAAAATAGAACCAGCAGAATAACCAATGTCATCTATTTTTTTATTTTTTATATTAATATTTAGAATATTTTCATTTTGATTACTAGAAATATCGAAAGATTTTATAACATTATCGCCCTGGACTAGTAAGTTACCATTTGTAATAGCATGCGAAGTTGGACTAGAAATATTGTGATTAAATTTTTTAATTAGTTTACCACTAGTAAGTTCTAAAAAAATAATTTCATTTGAAGTAATAATGGCTACTGAATTGGAGTAGATAAAATAACTTATAATTTTTTGGCTAAGATCAATTTGCCAATCAATATTATTTTTGAAGAAATTAAAACTAACAATTTTTCCATTTGTATCGCCGACAATTAAATTTTCTTCAAACATTAATGGGGTATTAGATAATTCCAATATATCTCCTATCGATGACATAATATTAATATTTTCAATAATGTATTGGTCAAGAACAGTGTAATTATTTCTATCTAATAGAATGAATGTATTGCTATTATGTGAATAAAATAAAAAGTTTTTATAAACATTGACATTATAATCTTTGGTTTTATAACCAAAATTAATATTCAATTTATTAATTATTTTATGACTTTTATTAGTTTTATTTATTGTTATTAACTCCCCATCAAGGGCTGAGAACAGCATATTATTATTATTAGAACTAATAAAATTAACTTTTCTATTAAAGTTATAAAATATATTTGAAGTCCACATTTTATCTATCAAATATAAAATTCCATTATCCGATAGTGCGTAAATAGCTTCTCTATCTTTTATAATTCTAAAACTATTATTTTTAATTTTTAATTTAGGTATTTTTCCAATAACTGTGTTTTGATTATCTTCAAAAGAATTAATAGATGAGTCTTTTGAAATATAAATAATCTTTTTATTTAAATATAAGAAATTAGAAATTGTCTTATGATTAAATAATTTTTTTAATTTTTGTGTTTTTTTTGTTTTTAAATTACCTGAGGGTAGTGTGAAAATATTACTGTTTTCAAAGTTTTTTGCTTCTAAATTAATTATCTTTTCTTTTGATATTTCAAATTTTGTTTTATTTAGATATTTAATTTCTCCAGTTGGCACGTAGATGCTATCTTTAACACCATAATATTTATTACATCCAGATAAAATAAATAAAAGAATTAATATTCTATATATCATTTAAATATAGTTTTACTGCTTTTGAGAAAAAACTATTTTGAGAAGCATTATTTAAGTCAGTAATCGAAATATTATCTAAATTATTATTAAGATAATTAATAGAAGCTGTTTCCTGAAAAGGATTTTCATTTTTAAGAGTATTTAATAAATTTAAATCTTTATTGAAAACTGAATATTTAATGAGAATCAAATTTTTCTCCAACGGTCTAAATATATCTAAATTGGCCAGAGAAGGTTTCTTAAGGTTAGCAAAAAAACTGATATCAGGATTAGAATTAAAAGCTAATAAGTTAAAATTATCATCAATTTTTGCCTGATCTAGATCATTGTATAAATTTGATAGATAAATATCAAAATATTTTTTATTTTTTTCTATGTCACTGTAATTTTTATATAAATACAGTGAGGAAATAACAATAACTAGAGCTACTATCGCTATCAATAATTTTATATTTATTTTTTTTATAGTTTCCATTTTATAGAGCACCCCATACTAGGAAACTGTGGCTTGTTTGTATAGTTATTTTCAGCAATATCCTTCATTGAATCGTATAATTCTCTATTTCCCATTTCGGCATCTTTCCCTAGAGAATCTAACCTCCCTCTATATTGAAGAGTTGCTAAAGAATTAAATCCAAAAAAATCTGGAGTACATAATGCATTAAATAATTGAGCTATATTTTGATCCAAATCCAATAAATAAGGGAAGTTAAAGTGAGTTCTACTTAATTGTTTTCTTAGATTTAGATTGGAGTCTTCCTCATAATGATCTTGATCATTAGACATAATTGCAATTGAATTAACTCCAATATCCTTAAGTTTATCAGTTTCATATTTAATTTTTTTTTCAATTGATTGGACGTATGGGCAGTGATTGCAAATAAAAAGAACAACAAGACCTTTTTTGCCAAAACTTTCATAGAAGCTAATCCTCTTTTCATTTAAATCATAAAGATGAAAATCTTTTGGCTTCCAATTAAAATTACAACTTGCAGAACTTATTGGCATTTTCTATGATATTATATATTGAAAATATTAAAATTAAATAACTATTCGTCTCTATCTGAAATAATTCCTAAAAAATTATTTCAACTAGCTCTCAGCTCTTACTCTATTGGGCTATTAAAAAATCTCTGGAGAAATTACTCTATTCGCATAGGTAATAAAAATAATCGAAACTTTACAAGTATAATTTTTTATAAAACAAATTTTAATTTTCCAGTTATCATAATTAGTTGCGCACGATATAAAGATCGTGAATATATTGAGATTTACAATAATACCAAAAAGCACAAAATTAATAATATTATTGAAATGAGTTACTGGTTCAAAAACTACTTTTTAGATAAACCTAAGATATAAATCTCTTTTGATATTTTTTCTGAAGCCTTAGGTTTTATATACTGAACTTTAGTGAATATTTTTTTGATATTATTAAATAACAGGGGTGTGTCCTCACCTTGAAAATTTTTAATTAAAAAATTACCTTTTACTTTTAAATGTGAGTCTATAAATTGAGTGCAAATTTCACATAATTGGAAGCTTTTATTTTGATCAACCGATTGTATTCCTGATGTATTCGGAGCTATATCCGAAATTATGTTATCAAAATTTAATTTTTTACTGTTTATATAGTCTGATATTTCTTCAAAATTATTTAAATCCCGCTTAAGAAAATCTGTATTTTTATTTTTAGATATTTTTAAATCGAGTAAATCTATACCCAATATTTTAGAATTAGGATATTTTTTTGTTATAAATTGTATCCAACTGCCAGGAGAACATCCAATATCCAATATAGATTGTCCATTTTTTAAAATACGATGTTTTTGGTCTATTTCTTCTAACTTATAGTATGCCCTAGAAATAAGGTTATTTTTCTTTGCCTCATTAAAATAATGCTCTTTTTGTCTATTTTTATACCATTCTTTCATTTAAGCTAATGATCTGATATGTATTTTCCTACATATAAATTTAGATCTAATTAAACATATCCAAACATGACAACATATAACAACATAATAAAGCATTTAATACTTGTTATTTCATTCGCATTCTTAAATTTCAATTTTGCCTACACTGAAAGTCTTTTTAAAGTTAAATCCATAATTTCGTTAGCCTCAGAAATTAATAAAACTGTCAGCATAAGCTCCACTAGTGAAGCTTACAGAAAAATCGAAGTCAAAAGTGAAGTTACTTCAAAGGTAGATAGGGTTATAAAAACAAAAGGGTCTTTTGTGGACAAAGGTCAAATAGTTATAAAACTTGAAGAGCTTGATTCTTATAAAAGATTATTTGAGAATGACTTAATATCAAAAAATGAATTTAATAAAATTGCACTCACAGCTCCCTTTAACGGCATAATTCTTGATGGCCATAAGATTGAAGGTGAACTTGTGACTCCAGGCTCGTCTGTTTATGAAATAATTGATTTATCAAAAATTAAAATAGTTGGATATGTTAATGAAAATGAAATTAGAGGTATAAGCACTGATAATAAAGTTGAAGTTAAAATTTTAGATCAAAATATTAAAGGTACTATTGATTACATTTCCCCTATAGCCGACTATAATACCAAAACATTTGAAATTAGTGTAGTTTTTGATAATTCAGATTTATCTATCAGGGATGGTTTGTCAGCGAAACTCACAATCTATAAAGAAAAAATTAAAGCCCATAAAATTTCGCCTTCTGTTTTATCCTTAGGAGACGATGGTGATATTGGAGTTAAAGTTTTAGACGAAGGTAATGTAGTCTTATTCAAGAAAATAATAATTATTGACGATACTTCTGACTACATGCTTGTAAGCGGATTAGATGATAAGGAAATAATTATTACCGTTGGTCAACAGTATGTCTCTTCTGGCGATAAAGTAGCTACAGAGTAAAATGAATTTAGTTCGTATAGCTAATAATTACTACAGAACTACAATTTCAATTCTTGTATTCATTCTAATTTCTGGCTCTTTGGTATTTAATAATATTCCAAAAGAGTCTAACCCTGACGTGAGCCTCCCCTTTATTTATGTCTCAATGAACCTTACTGGAATTGCGCCAGAAGATTCTGAAAAACTTTTAATTAAACCCTTAGAGGAAGAAGTTAAAAATATTGAAGGAAAAAAAGAACTTAAAAGCACTTCTTATCAAGGTGGAGGAAATGTATTGTTGGAGTTTGAGTCTGGATTTGATCCAGATCAGGCTCTCTTAGATACTAGAGAAAAAGTTGATCGAGTAAAATCAGATCTTCCTTCAGATGCAGATGAGCCATCAGTTAATGAAGTAAATTTGAGTCTTTTTCCAATATTAGTAGTCTCGGTAAGTGGGGAAGTTTCTGATTTTCTTCTTAAGAAGGTGTCTAATGATCTTAAAGATAAAATAGGATCACTTCCTAATGTTCTTGAGGTTAAAATAGGAGGCGAAAGAGAAGAGCAACTCGAAATAATTATTGATCAAAATAAAATTGAGAGCTATGGATTAAATCTTAATGACATTTTATCTTTTGTTAAAAGCAATAATCAAATTGTATCTGCGGGCAGTATAGACACTGGCGACGGAAGATTTGTTATAAAAATTCCTGGTCTTTATGAAAACTTAAATGATATTTTCAATACACCAATTAAAATTAATGACAGAAAAGCGATTAAATTTAAAGATATAGCTAAATTAAAAAGAAAATTTAAAGATCCTGAAAACTTTGCTAGGTTAAATGGGGAATCTTCATTTACCCTAGAAATATCAAAAAGAATTGGTGCAAATATAGTCGATACTGTGAAACAGATTAAAATCATAGTTGAGGAAGAAAAATTAAAATTACCATCTAAAATCAAGATAAATTATTCGGGAGATGACTCTGTTGATATTAAAAATATGTTGGGGGACCTTCAAAATAATGTCATTTTTTCAATTATTCTTGTAATGAGCGTTGTTGTTCTTTTTCTTGGAATTAGGTCTAGCCTTTTAGTTGGGTTAGCCATACCAAGTTCTTTTTTATTAGCTATTTTAATTCTTAATGCTCTTAACTACACAGTTAATATGGTTGTTCTTTTTGGGTTAATTTTATCAGTTGGACTATTGGTTGATGGAGCGGTTGTTGTTGTTGAGTACGCACAAAGAAAAATTCAAGATGGAACTAAGATTTCAGAAGCTTACCTCAAAGCATCCTCAAGGATGTCACTTCCAATAATAGCTTCCACTCTAACTACTATTGCTGTTTTTATTCCTCTTTTATTTTGGCCGGGAACTGTAGGTGGTTTTATGAAGTATATTCCCATAACTTTAGTTGCCGTTTTATCCTCTTCACTTCTTATGGCACTAGTAATATTACCAACCGTAGGATCTCAATCACAAAAAATTAGAAGTTTATTTTTATTCGTCATAATTCCTATTATTATTATAACTATACTAAGTTCAGTTTCTTTTAATTTACTAGATATTCTAGGCTTAGGTTTTATTATAAAGACTGTAATTAAAGTATTTTTAGTTTTAGGTATTAGTTTTCTTATCTATAAAATATTCAAAAGTAATTTTTTTGGTCTGTTTAATAAAAAAAATAAAAAGATAAAAAACTATGAAAACCATGATGAGGATGACTTAATTGATCTTTCAGAAGTCAAAGGATTAACAAAAATTTATGTTAAAATATTATCCTTCCTCACTAATCACCCTTTAAAAGTTGTTTCTTTTTCATTGATTCTTCTAGTTGGTATATATGTCACCTATTCTAAGTTTGGTAATGGCGTGAACTTTTTTCCTTCTGTGGAAGCTCAAAATACGAAAATAGTAATTTATGCAAGAGGTAATCTTTCTATTAAAGAAAAGGATGATTTAGTAAAGAAAGTTGAAAATGAAGTTATAGGTATTCAAAAAGATAATAATGAGTTTCGATCTATATACACAACATCAGGAAATGTATCTAACAGGCAAGAAAGCTCTGAGGATGTTATTGGTTTTATTGATATTGAGTTTGTTGATTGGGATGAGAGGAGGAAAGCAGATTTAATAATTAGTGAGATTAGAAAATCAACAGAGGGCATAGCAGGTATTAAAGTTGAAACAAGAACACAAAGAGCCGGACCTCCAGGTGGTAAGCCCATTGAAATTAACCTAGCCTCTGATAACGCAAGTTTAATTCCAGCTGAAATGGAAAAAATAAAAAATTATTTATCTAAATTAGAAAATATAAGAGATCTTGAAGACTCGAGCCCTTCTCCTAGTATTGAATACCAACTTTATGTCGATAGAGAAGAAGCGGCAAAATATGGAGCTAATATAAAAATCATAGGAAACACGATTAAACTCTTAACGAGCGGTCTAAAGCTAAGTGAATATCGACCTGATGATAGCGATGAATCTATTCCCATCTTTCTAAGATTACCAGAAAATCAAAGAACAATTGACCAGTTAAATGATATTAAAATACCAACTTCAAATGGTTATGTACCAATATCTAATTTTACAACAGTTAAAACCTCCCAAAAAACAAGTAACCTTGTCCGAATTAATTCAAAGAGGACTGAAACTGTTAAAGCTGATATCTCTAAATTTTATCAAACTGATGCTTACGTAAGATTGGTGAAGCATTGGCTCGGTATAGAGAGATTTGATATACCTAATAAATTTAATTTAGTGATACCTGAATTTGGAGCCGCGGATATAAATCCTGAAGTGACAGTTGAGTTTAAGGGCGAAGATGAAAGTCAAAAAGAGTCGCAAGCCTTTCTTCAAAAAGCATTCGCTGTTGCAATGTTTATAATGGCTTTAATTTTATTAACTCAATTCAATAGTTTTTACAGTGTTCTGTTAATTCTATTCGCTGTGATTATGTCAACAGTAGGAGTTATATTTGGACTAATGATTACAGGTAGGCCATTTGGAATAGTCATGAGTGGGATTGGAGTAATTTCTTTAGCAGGCATTGTCGTTAATAACAATATTGTTCTTATAGATACCTTTGATCGATTAAAAGATAAGGCTTCCAGTATAAGAGAAGCAATTTTAATGACTGGAGCTCAAAGACTTAGGCCGGTACTGCTCACAACTGCAACAACAGTTTTAGGTCTGCTCCCTATGGTTCTTAAGTTAAATATAAATTTTATTGAAATGGATTATTCTTATGACTCACCGAGCACTCAATGGTGGGTGGATTTATCTAGTGCGATAGTGTTTGGTCTACTTTTTTCAACTTTTTTAACACTATTGGTAACGCCTTGCGCCTTAATGGTAGGCTCAAATTTATTTAGAAGATTTTCTAAGATTTAATAAAAATTTAAATAAACTTAGACAGCTAAATAATAGATAAGAAAGGGATAGTACTAATATCGTTTGCCAAAAAAAACTAATGAGGAATATAATTATAAGTGCAATGAAAATAACAAAGTAACTGCTATTTGAGCCAGAAAGCTTTAAAGCCTTTAAAGACAAAGTAGGAACTCTACTAATCATCATGACTCCACTATAACAAAGCAAGAAAATTGAAATAATTATATAGTATTGGCTGAAAATATCGGGAAAAACAAAATTAAAAAAAAAAGGAATAAGTAATAAACCAGCTGCTGCTGGCGAAGGTATTCCATAAAAAGTTGTTGAAGGAGAGTTTAAGTTTTCAATATTAAATCTCGCTAATCTTAATGCTGCGCATATTATATAGAAGAGGCAGAATACCCAACCCACTCTTTCGAACTCTTGGATTGACCATAAATAAAGTAACACTGCAGGAGAAACACCGAAGCTTATAAAGTCTGAAAGTGAATCTAACTCAGCACCAAATTGAGATGATTTTTTTAGTTTTCTTGCTAACCAACCATCAAAAAAATCAAAAAAAGCTGCTAAGAGAATCATCAGAACGGCAAGATTCCAATTTTCCTGAAAAGCAAATTTAAGTGCACTTATTCCAGAGCATAGAGAAAGCAATGTAATAAAGTTAGGAGCAAATTTTATAAACGGAGCGTCTTTCATTTTAAATAATTGAATCTATATTTTTTTATATTTTCTATTGTGATCAAGATTTTTAGAGTCATAAGCCATAATAGTCTCGCCCCCAATACATCTTTGACCAATAGAGACTGCAGTTACATAGTTTTCAGGAAATGATATGTCAACCCTACTACCGAATTTGATAATACCATACTGTTCACCCTGCTCTACATTTTCATTTTCTCTGACATAGCACATAATTCTTCTCGCAATTAAACCAGCAATTTGTGTTACATAAATAGATCCTTTGGAATTTTTGAGAGTAATTGTTAATCTTTCATTTTCTTCACTAGATTTATCAAGAGTCGCATTTAGAAATTTACCTTCAAAATATTCAATCTTTTCAACTTTACCTTTAGTAGGCAATCTTTGAATATGCACATCAAAAACACTCAAAAAAGTAGAAATTTTTGTATAATTTTTTTTTCCAATTTTAATTTCTGAAATATTAGTAATAATTCCATCAGCGGCACTCACTAAAATATCGTCTCCTAGAGGAACGGTTCTTATTGGGTCTCTAAAAAAATAAAGAATGAAAATTAAAATAATTAAAAAAATTACAAAAAAAGGAATGAAGATAAAGTAAAAAAATACTATTAGTAGAAGAACAACTACTATTGAGATCAAAATCTCTTTATGGAATCTAAAATACATTTTTTCTAAGAGTTACTTGCTGATGATTAATAACTGATATATATATCCTAATCAATAATAATGTCGAAAATTAAAGTAAAAAACCCAATTGTAGAGCTTGATGGCGATGAAATGACTAGAATTATGTGGGATTTTATAAAAAATAAGCTCATTTTACCTTATCTTGATATTGATCTTAAATATTACGATTTATCAATTCAAAACAGAGATGAAACAAACGACCAAATAACAACTGATTCCGCTCATGCCATTAAGGAGCATGGAGTTGGTGTTAAGTGCGCAACAATTACAGCAGATAACAATAGAATGACTGAATTTAATCTCAAAGAAATGTGGAAATCACCTAATGGCACTATAAGAAATATTCTTGATGGTACTGTTTTTCGACAACCTATTATTTGTAAAAATATCCCTAGAATAGTTAGAACTTGGAATCACCCTATAGTTATTGGAAGACATGCATTTGGGGATCAATACAGAGCAACTGAAATGGTTATTGATAGACCTGGGAAATTAACCTTAAACTTTGAGTCTAATGATGGTGACAAAAAACAAGAATTAGTTTTTGATTTCCCTTCACCCGGAGTCGCTCTCTCTATGTATAATCTTAATGAATCAATAGCTGGGTTTGCTAGAGCTAGTTTTAATTATGGCTTAAAATTGGGTTGGCCTGTTTATCTATCAACTAAAGATACAATACTTAAAAAGTATGACGGTAATTTTAAAGATATTTTTCAAGAAATATTTGATAATGAGTTTAAGGATAAATTTGTGAAGCGAAACATAATTTACGAACATAGATTGATTGATGATTTAGTAGCTTCTGCTCTTAAATGGTCTGGCAAATTTATATGGGCCTGTAAAAATTACGATGGGGATGTTCAGTCTGATGCAGTTGCTCAAGGGTTTGGCTCTTTAGGTATGATGTCTAGTGTTTTGATGACTCCAGACGGAAAGACTGTTGAATCAGAAGCTGCACACGGTACAGTGACGAGACATTTCAGACAACATCAAAGAGGTGAAAAAACATCTACAAATCCAATAGCTTCTATTTACGCTTGGACTCAAGGGCTTTCTTTTAGAGCTGAAAAAGATTCAAATATCGAATTAAAAGATTTTGCTCAAAAATTAGAACAAACTTGCATAGAGACTGTTGAGTCTGGTCAGATGACAAAAGATCTTGCCATTTTAATTAGCAGAGATTCAAAATTTCTCAATACAGAAGATTTTTTAAGTTGTATTGATAGCAATCTCCAAAAAAAACTTAGTTAAATTTTTTCTATAATATTTTTAAAAGCCAAGTTAATTCCGCTAACATTAGAACCCCCAGCTTGAGCAAAATCTTGCCTTCCGCCACCACCTTTACTACCTAAAGGCTCAAAGGCATTTTTAATTAGATCTCTACAGTCATGAGTTTCTAGTAATGACGGAGTAATGCCAACTACTAGACTTACTTTATCCTCATTAATGCATGCACAAATAAAAATAGCTTTATCAAATTCTTTTTTAAAATCATCATATAAGGATCTTAGGTCCTTGGATTGAAGATCGTAAACAATTTGTTTTTTAATTTTTAAGTCATTAATTTCATCTATTTCAATTTTATTTTTATCTGAATTCCTTAAAATAAATTGTTTCTTAAGTTGCTGTAACTCATTTTCTAAACTTTTCAGTAGAATATTTTTGTCAAAGATTTCTTCTTTTTTATATTCGTATCCAAGCTTATTAATTTCTGAAAGCAAAAAATTAATTTTTAAGTCCAGTTGTAAGTCTTTTTCTTTTATGCCTTCTTCTATAGAAAAAATATGCTCATCAACTTTATCATGAGTTATAGCTTCAATTCTTCTTACACCCGAAGCGATAGATTCCTCTTTTATGATATGGAATTTTTTAATCTCACTTATATTAGAAACATGTATACCTCCACAAAGCTCCATTGAATACGTATCTTCATTTTTTTTACCCATCGAGACTACGCGCACTTCATCACCATACTTCTCTCCGAATAAAGCCATAGCTCCGTCTCTTACTGCATCTTCTTGTGTCATGACCTCTGTTACAACTTCAGATGACTGAGATATAATTTCATTAACCTCATTGATAATTTTTAAAATACTTTCTTTATCTATTGATTTGTTATGACTAAAATCAAATCTTAGCTTCTCCTCATTTACTAGAGAGCCTTTTTGAGCAACATGTTTACCTAAATTATTTCTCAGTGATGCGTGTAGTAAGTGTGTAGCAGAATGATTTTTTTTAATGAGCTCTCTCTTAGAACTATCAACAATCATTTCAACACTATCTCCCAGACATATTTTTCCCTTTAAAACATGTCCGAAATGCAAATAAAGTCCGAGTGGTGTCTTTTGTGTATCGCTTACTTGGAATGTAGCTGAATTAGTTTTAAAATGCCCCTTATCACCAATTTGACCACCAGTTTCAGCATAGAAAGGTGTATTTTTAGTTATAAGAATTAATTGTTCGTCAGAATTTAAGCATTCTGGAATTTCCTGATAATCTTTAATTATACTTAAGATATTTGATTTTGAATTAGTTTTCTCATAGCCTTCAAATACAGTTTGAGTGATGTTTTTTGATAGTTCATACCATATTTTATTAGTTCCTTGATCCCCGCTTCCCTTCCAAGATGCTTTAGCTTCACTTTTCTGGGCATTCATAGACAGGTCAAATTCCTTAACATTGACTGATATATTCTTAGTTTTTAAAAAATCTTGAGTTAGATCCAAAGGAAAACCAAATGTGTCATATAGCTTAAAAGCAACTTCTCCATTTAATTTATTATCCTTAACAGTTTTAATTTCTTCATTCAAAATTTTTAAACCCTTAGTTAAAGTTTCTCTAAATTTAGTTTCTTCATTTCGCAAAGTTTCTATTATTAAATTTTCTGCGGACTTTAGCTCTGGATAAAAAGAAGACATTAGTTTTTCTAACTCAGGAAATAATTGAAAGAAAATTGGCTCTTTAGACCCTAAAGTATAAGCATGTCTAATACCCCTCCTAAGAATTCTTCTTAATACGTAGCCTCTTCCCTCGTTTGAAGGCAGTACACCATCAGAGATTAAAAATGAAGATGCTCTTAGATGATCAGCTATTACTCTAAAACTTGATTGGTTTTTAATATTAATTGGTTTTTTAATAATTTCACTTGTCAGTTCCATGACATTAGTAAATAAGTCAGTTGAGTAATTATCATTACTTCCATTGAGGAGAGCCGTAATTCTTTCTAGACCCATACCCGTGTCTACGCAGGGTTTTGGTAAGTTAGTTCTTGTTTCTTTATCAATTTGTTCAAATTGCATAAAAACAAGATTCCAAATTTCAATGAATCTATCTCCATCTTCGTTTGGTGAACCGGGGGGGCCCCCTTCATACTTATCTCCATGATCATAAAATATTTCAGAGCATGGGCCACAAGGACCGACATCACCCATTGACCAAAAATTATCTGAAGTAGAGATTCTAATGATTTTATCATCTCTTAAACCGGCAATTTTTTTCCAAAAACCATAGGACTCTTCATCATCATGATAAATAGTAACAAGGATTTTATCTTTGTTTATTCCATATTCTTTAGTAATCAAATCCCAAGCATAATAGATTGCCTGCTCTTTAAAATAATCTCCAAAAGAAAAATTACCTAGCATCTCAAAAAAAGTATGATGTCTAGTAGTAAAACCTACATTTTCAAGATCATTATGCTTACCTCCTGCTCTGACGCATTTTTGTGATGTTGTGGCTTTATTGAATTTTTTAGTCTCCAAACCTGTAAAAATATTTTTGAATTGAACCATGCCAGAGTTAGTAAACATTAAGGTTGGATCATTATCTGGAACTAAAGGACTTGACCTTAAATGCTCATGATTATTTTTTTTAAAATAATCAATAAATGTATTTCTAACATCAGTTGATTTCATAAGAGGTGAATATAGAGTAATTTTGACTAAACTTTAACGTCTTCTTTTTTTTTATCTTCAGGTTCTTCTAAGGCAGTTTCTGGTTTTAATGGCGTGAGATTATCGCCATCTAGCATTATTTCTTCTACTGCACTTTGGCTGGCTCTAATCTTTGCTTCAATTTCTTCCATGATAGCGGGATTTTCCTCAAGAAATCTTTTAGAGTTTTCTCTTCCTTGACCAATTTTTTCACCATTGTAAGCATACCACGCTCCTGATTTTTCAATAATGTCTGCTTGAGACCCTAGGTCCACAATTTCACCGACTTTAGATATACCTCTACCGAACATAATATCAAACTCTACTTGCTTAAAAGGTGGGGCCATTTTATTTTTAACAACCTTGACTCTAGTTTGGTTGCCAGTGATAACATCCTTGTCTTTAATAGCGCCAATTCTTCTGATGTCCAGCCTAACTGATGAATAAAATTTAAGAGCATTTCCACCTGTTGTAGTTTCAGGACTACCAAACATTACTCCAATTTTCATTCTAATCTGATTAATAAAAATGACCATAGTGTTGGTTTTTGAAATTGAACTTGTGAGTTTTCTTAAAGCTTGGCTCATCAATCTTGCCTGAAGTCCTGGAAGTGAGCCTCCCATTTCGCCTTCCAACTCTGCTCTTGGCACTAATGCAGCTACAGAATCTATTACTATAAGATCTACACTCTCTGATTTAATAAGGGTATCTGTAATTTCTAAAGCCTGCTCTCCAGTGTCAGGCTGAGATATTAGAAGTTCATCAATATTTACGCCTAATTTTTTAGCATAGGAAGGGTCAAGGGCATGTTCTGCATCAATAAAAGCACAAGTTCCACCTGCTTTTTGAGCTTCAGCTATAACGTGAAGTGTTAATGAAGTCTTACCTGAGGCCTCAGGTCCATAAATTTCAACTACTCTTCCCTTAGGTAGTCCTCCAATACCTAACGCGATATCAAGACCCAAGGATCCTGTAGAATATTTTTCAACGTTGATATCATGATCTATTTTACCAAGCATCATAATTGAACCTTTGCCATAAGATCTCTCTATATTAGCTATAACGGTTTTTAATTTGTTTAAATTATCTTTTTTATCCATTAGATTCTCTAGTACTAGATAATAATAACTGTTATCAAATTAACAACAAATATAATGGCAATAGAGAAAAATAATTTAGATTTACCACCTGGTACATTAATTGAGAACTTGAAGTTACCTAATTGGGGTGTGGGACAAGTTCAATCTTGTATTAATGGCAAAGTAACAATAAATTTTGAGAATGTTGGAAAAAAAGTTTTAAATCAAGATTTATCAGATCTTAAAATAATTGAAAAAAATGCTAATAGATAATTTCAAAAGAAAAATTGAATACTTAAGAGTTTCTGTGACAGACAGGTGCGACTTAAGATGTACATATTGCATGGTTGAAGATATGGAATTTCTACCAAAACAAGAGGTTCTCTCAATTGAAGAATTAATAAAATTAATTGAGGTGTTTAATAATCTTGGGGTAGTAAAGTATAGACTAACAGGTGGAGAACCACTAGTTAGAAAAGGTATAGTCGATATTATTGAATATTTAAATACATTAAAGATAAAAGGATCTATTAAAGAACACACACTAACAACAAACGGAACAAACTTACATAGATACTCTGATTTTTTAAAGAAAAATGGTGTTGAACGTATCAACGTATCCCTTGATACTTTAAGCGCTTCAAGATTTAAAGAGATTACACGTTGGGGTAATGTAGATAAAGTTTTAAATGGAATACAGGCTGCTTTAGAAGCAGGAATTAAAGTAAAAATTAATTCTGTAGTCACTAAAGATTTTAATGATGATGAATTAATAGAAATTATTAACTGGTCAGAAAAAAAAGGTGTGGATGTTTCTCTAATTGAAGTCATGCCCATAGGTTCTATCGGTGAAGAGAGGTTTGATCAGTACAAAGTAATGAGTTTAGTAGAAAAAGAGCTAATAAAAAAATTATCTCTTTCAAAAAGCACATACAGGACTAATGGACCATCGAGATATTTTGAAAGACCAAACTCTAGTCAAAAAATAGGATTTATTTCTGCTTTATCTCATAATTTTTGTGATACTTGCAATAGGATTAGATTAACATGCACAGGAAAACTCTTTATGTGTTTAGGTCAAAATGATTTTGTTGATCTAAAATATCCTCTTAGGGAGCAAAAAATTGAGGATGTAGTTAATATGATAGAATACGCGATGACAATAAAGCCAAAGTCACATGATTTTGAAATTAAAAAAGATGATTTTAATGGTTATATTAATAGGTATATGAATCAAACAGGTGGATAATAAATTATGAAAATTGCATTTACAGCTTTTGCTTTAGAAAAAAATATAGAAGCTAAGAAAGAATTAGAAAAAAAATATGGGATATATAAGCCAGAAGAAGCAGACATTATTGTTGCTCTTGGAGGAGATGGATTTGTTCTCAAATCTTTACATCAATACTTAAAATTAGTAAAACCCATTTTTGGAATGAATTTTGGGAGTGTTGGATTTTTAATGAATTCATATGGTATTGAAAATTTAGAAGAAAGAATTGAAAAAGCGCAATTATTAAAATTAAAACCACTAATTATGAAAACGGTAAATCCGACTGGGCAAGAAGTAAAAGCTCTTGCAATTAATGAGGTAAGTATAAGAAGAGAAAAATATCAGGCTGCAAAACTTAAAATAGAAATTGATGGCGTGACAAGAATGGAAGAATTAGTATGTGATGGGATAATTGCTTCAACAGCAGTTGGAAGCACTGGATATAATTATTCAGCTTCGGGTCCAATCATACCACTAGAAAGTAATGTTATTGCATTCACTGCCGTAAGTTCCTACAGACCAAGGCACTGGAAAGGGGGGTTACTATCTAATAAAGCTAAAATTAAAATTACGAATATAAACCCTTCTAAAAGACCGGTAGTAGCCCATGCAGATCATATTGAAGCTAAAGATGTTATATCTATTGAAATTGAAATGGCCGACCAAATGGAAATACCTTTACTGTTAGATAATGATCATACAATAGAAGACCGTGTTTACAGTGAAATGTTTGGCCAAACTAAGAGTTGATTTGATAAAAAACAATTTCTAAAGCCATGTTGATTAGAAATATAATTTTAATTACGTTTGTAACTGCAAATTTATTACTTGCTGAAGAAAAAAAATGCCCACCAATTAAAGATAATATTTCAGTTCACCTAATATCTGATGGTTTTTATAATTATAAGGAATTTCTTCACTATTCATTAGGTAAATTTAGTACAGATAATAAAAAAAAATACAATTTGAATGTGGCCAACGAGTTAGATCTCATAGGGATTGGTAGTGATATTATTTTTGGTGAATACAATGAATTAAAAAAAATTATTTCAAATGAAAAAAAACTAATTACACCAGATTACATTAAAGAATTTTACACTAAAAATAAAATTAAAAACTCAGAAGAAAATAATAATCTATATCCGCTTGACTTAGATACATTTGTTCTAATTTCTAAAAATCAGATGAAGAATATAAAATATGAAGAAGATATATTTGATTTTATCAATCCTAATAAATATACATTATCTCAAAGTTTTTATTCAGAAAATGAGACAATCAAATTCTTTAATTATCTCTTAATGTATAATGAAATGAATTTTGAAAATCCTTTTTTGGAAAGCATACTATTTAATCAGAAAAAAAAATATTCAGCAGTCAACAAAAATACTTTTCTTGGAGACTATGAAGAAATTATCGCCTCATTTCATAATAATGAGAACCTATACACACTCTTCCCTGATGGCTATGCATACAAAGAAGGCCTAGACTTTATTAATTACCCAAATAGTAGATTAGTTTGGAATAAAAATTCAGGAAAATTTGAAGTTAATGAAATTAAAAACACAACATCATTTTTTGGTTTTTCAGCATTAGTAAATAAAAAAAATGGTTACAACTTTTTATGCTATCTAATAAAAAAAGAAATTAGGAATGATCTATTAATGTCTTTTGATCTGGGCGTGAGTCCACTTTCAATAAATGACACAATAAATCCTAAAGCTATATCGATTAAATATTTGAAGTTACTAGAGTTGAAAAATCTAAATATAAAAAAATTAAATACTAATAACACAATAGCTGATCAAAGTAATTTTCATAAAAATATTATAAAATTTATCACTAGTCAGAATAATTCAATCTTAACCGATCAAGGAATCAACTATTTCAAATAAAAAAACAAGCTTGTTAAAGATTTAATTTTTAATCATTAGGTTAATTTCAGTCTATTTTCTTCTTGTTAGATTGATTAAATGATAGTATCCATTTATCACCATTTTATTGGCTTTTTATAAGCTATTAACGATTGGCCTCGTGCTGGAATGGTAGACAGTCTGGACTTAAAATCCAGTGGGATTTATCCCGTGCCGGTTCGAGTC